>ENA-OWND01000478-OWND01000478.1-metagenome-genome-assembly--contig:-NODE-478-length-28321-cov-5.027100_pt1 | contig 28321 bp, 34 predicted proteins | sample MGYA00245342_ERZ651119 | MGnify/ENA primary metagenome ERZ651119 (study PRJEB26857, sample SAMEA4031756) | metagenome | biome: human; feature: oral; material: saliva | place: Philippines | collected 2014... | reverse complement strand
AATATTTGAGTATCTGTTAGGTGAGTTATTGGATATTTTTTCAAAGAGTGCCAAGGGTCAGTTGATTTTTACATCTCATAATCTTCGTGCTCTTGAGATGCTTGATAAAGAAAGTATTATGTTTTCGACAGTCAATCCTGATAACAGATATATTCATATGAAAAATGTTAAAGATTCAAATAACCTAAGAAGTATGTATATAAGAAGTATAACTCTTGGGGGTCAGGAAGAGTTGATTTATGAAGAAACAGACAGCTTAAAGATATCCAGAGCATTCAGAAAAGCAGGTAAACTTTTATATGAAGAGAGAAAAAAAAGTTGTAATGGTAATAGTTGAAGGTCCCAGTGATGAAAGTGCAATGGGAGGTATTTTAAAAGAATATTTCTCATCTAAGGAAGTTCAATTTGCAGTGGTTCATGGTGATATTACGTCAGACTATGATACTACAAGAGATAATGTACTGATAAAAATAGGAAATAAAGTAGAAGAAATCAGAAGTAGGTACGGATATCATTTGAGCGATTTTGTCAGCATAATTCATATAGCAGATACAGACGGTGTATTTACAAAAGACTGTATAAAGAAAAGTGAAGTCAAGAATATACAATATTATGAGGATCATATTGAGGCTGTAAATATTTTGGAAGTAGAGAAGAGGAATCTACATAAGTCTGAAATTCTTTCAAAGCTCTATTCGACAGGAAAAGTTAAAGATATCAATTACAGGATTTACTTCAATTCTTGTAACCTTGAGCATGTATTATATAATGAATTGCAAGACTTTACAGACGATGAGAAAGAAATACTTTCAGATGACTTTGCAGAAAAGTATGAGGGAGAAGTTGAAGCATTTATTGAATTTATATCTGATTCCAACATTGCAGTTACGGGTACTTATAAAAACACTTGGAAATTTATAGAAAAGGATATGAATTCACTTCATAGGCATTCTAATATGCATTTAATATTTAAATGATATTTACGTACTAAGGAGAATAATATTTCATGGAAGAGAATGTAAATTTTATTTTTTGTAGTCATCCTTTGGATAAAAAGAAGGTGGATGAGGATTATTTTGAAGAATATCAGGCGGCGGGATTAAATCATGCTTGTGCATTATTCAGTTATGAAGATTTGGAAAGAGGAAAACTGTCACTTTCCGGTGAAGATATTAAAGGAACTACGATATACAGAGGTTGGATGATGTCACCGAATATGTATGAAAACTTTTATAATCTGTTGCTTGAAAGAGGAATACAGCTGATAAACTCTCCGAAGGAGTATGCAAAATATCACCTTTTGCCGGGGTGGTATAAAGATTTTGAAGGTATTACTCCGTTCAGTGTGTGGAACGAGTCAAAGGATATAGATGATGCCTTAAAACTTACAGAAAATCTTGAAGGAGCATTCATTGTAAAAGATTATGTAAAAAGCAGAAAGCATGAGTGGTATGATGCCTGTTTTATAAAAGATATTAAGGATAAAGAGGAGGCATCTCACGTTATCGGAAATTTTATTACCCGTCAGGGTGAAAACCTTGAAGGTGGGGTTGTACTTCGTAAGTTTGAAAGTCTTAAATGTATAGGAAATCACAAAGACAGCGGTACGCCGATTTCAGAAGAATACAGAGTATTTGTTTTCAAGGGTAAGATATTGATTGCTGATAATTATTGGAATAAAGATAAAGAAGTAAATATATCTGAAGATGAGTATGCTTGGATTGAATCTGTAGCAAGTAAGGTAGAGAGTAATTTTATTACAATTGATTTGGCAAGAAAGACCGACGGCAGTCTGATAATAATGGAAATGGGAGACGGACAGGTGTCGGGGTTACAGCAAATAGGTGCATATGAATTTTATAGGGGGTTTCAGGTAATACCGGAGAACGATAAACTATAAAATATTTTGACATATAATATCTTGCTTTGTAAGAGCACATATGCTACAATGTTGTGGTTGTGAATAAGGCGATGGTCCTCTGGAAGAAATTTTAAGAACATCAAAATAATAGGAGGTTTCACATGAACGATTTAATAAGAAGTATTGAGGCAGAACAGCTTAAGGCAAATGTTGATGACTTTAATGTAGGTGATACAGTAAGAGTACACAACAAGATCCGCGAGGGTAACAGAGAGAGAATCCAGATTTTTGAGGGTACAGTTTTAAAGAGACAAAACGGTGGTGCAAGAGAGACTTTCACAGTAAGAAAGAACTCAAACGGTATCGGTGTTGAGAAGACATGGCCATTACATTCTCCATCTGTTGACAGAGTAGAAGTTGTAAGAAAAGGTAAAGTTAGAAGAGCTAAATTATATTATCTTCGTGACAGAGTCGGTAAGGCTGCTAAGGTTAAAGAAGCAGGCGCAAGATAATCTGAACTTAATATTTTTAACGGCTGCTACATATGTAGCAGCCGTTTTTTACATAAATCTGAACAAACCGATAACTTTTCCAAGGATAGTGACCTCCTTTACCAAAATAGGTTCCATAAAATCATTCTCAGGTTGCAACCTGTAGTAATTGCTTTCTTTGAAAAATCTCTTTACAGTGGCCGAATCATCAATAAGAGCAACTATGATATCACCGTTTTTAGCAGTGTTTTGCTTAGCCACTATTATCTGGTCGCCGTCATAGATACCGACATTTATCATAGATTCTCCCTTGACCTTTAACATAAAAATATCAGTGTTGGGCAGAAATTCTGTGGGAATAGGGAAGTAGTCTGAAATATTCTCTGTAGCAAGCAGCGGCATACCTGCAGCTACCGTGCCCACCATAGGAACATTGACCACCTCTCTGCGTGTGAGGTTGAAGTCATCATCGGTTATCTCTATGGTTCTGGGTTTTGACGGGTCCTTTCTGATATAACCCTTTTTCTCAAGGGTATTGAGCTGAGCATGTACTGAAGATGTGGATTTAAGTCCTACAAGTTCACCGATTTCACGAACAGACGGCGGATATCCCTTTTTCAAGATGGAATCCTTGATAATATTATAAATTTCTTCCTGTTTTTGTGTTAATGGATCCATAAAATCTCCTTTATATGGGTATAGTTATATATCTATCCTAACATATGTTCGATTAAAATGCAAACAAAAGTTCGAAAATGCTGATTTGCAAATAAAAAAAGCCTTGAAAACTCAAGACTTTTAAGTGGAGATGACGGGAGTTGAACCCGTGTCCAAAAAACAACCCGTCTTCCGTCGAAGTACTATGAAATTTCCGACGTTTCAAATTTTTAGCAAACTATTTAATTTTATGCAATTCTTTTAGATCCTTTATTTTAAAGGCTTTTCTCACATAAAAAATATTTCAAAAAATTTGAAAAAAATTTTATAGTATGTTATAATCATAGTACTTCATAGTACTTTAGATTTAGAGGTGTTTATGGCTTATTTTTTGAGAAAAGAAAAGAAGAAAAAAGGTACTTATCTTCAGATGTATGAATCATTTTGGGATAAGGATAAAAAGCAACCAAGAACAAGAAATGTAAAATCTTTTGGTTACGTTGAAGATCTGACTTCAGATGAGATTCCGGATCCGATTAAATTTTATAGCGATTATGTAAAAGAGCAAAATGAGAATAGAACAAAAGCTCTTTCTGAAGAATCCCGCCCTCGTGCATTTTCCAATCCTGTTGAACTTAATATAGGACACTTCTTACTGTCCTCGATAATTGATGAGCTTGATGTTAAGGAAACTATTGATATACTTGCCTCTCAAATGCGTTTTCAGTTCTCTGTATTTGATTTAATTACGCAACTTATTTATGCAAGGGTTATATCTCCATGCTCTAAGTCAAAGACGGCCTCTCATGTATTTCCATACCTTTATGGCAGTTCAATCATCTCTGAAGACCAAGTATATGACGGGTGTTCTTTCATAGGAGAGTCCTATAAAAAGTACATTGATTTGTTTAATCACTCTTATGAAAAGTATTTTAAAAGAGATTTAAGCAATGTATTTTTCGATTGTACTAATTATTACTTTGAAATTGATATCCCCGGCGATGACAAGCAAAAGGGACCTTCAAAAGAGAACAGGCACTCTCCGATAATAGGGCAAGCTTTACTTTTAGATGCTGATCTAGTACCTGTCTCCATGCAAATGTATCCCGGAAATGAATCGGAAAAGCCATATATTAGAAAAGTTATTGAAGAAATGAAGCAACGACATAACGTATCAGGCAAGACAATTCAGGTGGCTGATAAAGGACTTAATTGTGCAAGAAATATTTATGCTGCAGTTAAAGAAGCTAGTGACGGCTATATATTTTCAAAATCAATACATGGTAAGAATCTAAGTGAAAAGGAAAAGAAATGGGTTCTACTTGAGAATGATACAAATGTCTTTTCTAATTACACTGATGAAAGAGGTAATATATCTTTTCGTCTTAAATCATGTATTGACAGCTTTGATTACAGTTTTAAAGAGATTGATCCGGAAACAGGAAAAGAGAGTGTTACAAGGTTTTCTGTAAAAGAAAAGCGTATCGTCTCTTATAATCCTAACCTTGCAAAGAAACAAAGGCTTGAAATAATGAAAATGGTCGATAAAGCTTCAAAGTTTTCTACATACAAAAATATCGCTAAAGATGAACTTGGAGATTGTGCTAAATATGTAGACATTATAACTAAAGATAGTACAGGCGAGACAATAAAGCCTATAATAGATTTAAATAAATCTAAGATTGATGAAGATCTTAAATATGCAGGATATAATCTTTTAGTGACATCCGAAATAGATATGGAGCCATTACAGGTATATAAAACATACCATAGCCTATGGAAAATCGAGGAATCTTTTAGACTTACAAAATCATACCTGGATGCTAGGCCTGTTTATTTACAGAAAAAAGAAACAATCTATGGGCATTTTTTGATATGCTACCTTAGCTTGTTTCTTTTAAGAGTATTAGAAATCAAGTGCTTCAAGAATAAAATAAACTCTTATGACTTGATCAACTTTATGCGTGATTTTAGGGTAGTAAATAAAGGTGACAATACATATATCAATATATCAAGAAACCAATCTGTTAACGAAAAGGTTAAAAAATTGGTTGGCTTTAGTAACCTTGATGCTCTCTATTTAACAAAAGCTGAAGTCGACAATTTCTTTCAAAACTGCATGCTCTTGGATACCTAGAGTACTAGGTTTTGAGAGAAACGACGGAAGTCAGGTAGTATACCACATAATTTTCATTTTATTTACTGATATTGCTGAAATAAATCAAGTCCTTTCTGTGCCTCTTTTTCGTCCTTACCGCTTGATACTATAATCATCATGTAATGATCCTTTACTACAAAGAGATATTTCTGACACTGTTTTCCAACCGTTGTATCAACGTAAATATCCAAACATGATAATTCCTGACCGAGAAAATATGCATCCGATTTCTTTACCCTTGAACTTTTCAGCTGATCTTTTGGGACTTTACTAAGTTGACTTTCCATTACCGCTTTATGTGCATCCAAATATTCATCCATAGGCATCAACATATCGTTTTTTGCCAATGAAACGCTGATTTTCTTTGTAGTGTCGTTATTATCAACCGCAAACATATCTGTAAATGATTTACCGTCTTCGATATGCTTCTTTACAGCATCTAAATCCGATTTATCTATACCGTCATTTCCCAAATTTTTAAGTCCTTCTTCGCTTACAAAATCCAGACCTGTTTTGCTTATATCAAACTTTATATTAAGCATCTTATTTGAATAAACTTTATCACTTACACTACCAAGCACAAGCGTATCTTCAGAGTCGTTAACCTCGGATGTATTCTCAACGGATTCTGTATCCGTATCGGCTTTTGTATCTGTATCGGCTTTTGTATCTGTTTCTGATTTTGTATCTGTTGTATTTGACTCATCCGATTTACTGCTTTTAGCATTGTTACCTGAGTCCGAATACTTTTCAAACATTCCCAAATACCTGTCGATATCCTCAGGATTATCACCTCTTACACGAATTTCCATAAAGTATTCACCCATTTTCTTATATAATGTGGTATCGGCGGATTCTATGCCGTCCTCATCTATGATAACGTCCACACTAAGTAACTTGTCTCCCAGAAAATCTCTTGTTGTCTTTTCTACTTTTGGATTTTTAAATCTCTCTTTTTGCTCACTTCTTTGCTTTTTTACCTCTTTATCAATATAATTTTCCAAGCCGTCTTTCATCTCATGGTGTATATCCTTATATATCTCCACCTCCACATGATTTCCCTTGTTCTTATTATCATAAGCCTCCATATCACCTATATAATAGCCCTTATCCAGTCTGTCATGTACGGCTTCCATATCCGATCTTTTTACAACTTTGCCGTCAAGCCTGTTTGTAAATTCCTCTTCAGCAGTTACATCCATATCATTTACATTTCCGTCAAACTTTAAGTCAAGCATTTTGCTTGTATATACTCCGTCAACCACTTCACCCAATACAATGTCGTCATCTTTGAACTCACTTACAGTCTCAGCGGATTTCTTGTCGGATTTTGAAGCACATCCTGAAAAACAAAGTGATAAAGCAACCGCTATCATGCCTAATTTTAAAACTCTCTTCATAGTCTCCTCCAAATATATTTATTCCTCAATTTTACTTATTGTATCTATCATCTGTTTTGCTGATAATTCATCACCGGCAAATGCAGATATCTCAGCAAAATAATTTCCAACTTTTAAATATATAGCTCTTTCATATAAGTCCTGTCCATATATATTTGCGTGTAGACTTATATATGTTCGGGTTTCTCCCAAAAATTCATCTTTGTCTTTTTTGATTTCTACGTAGTCACCCTTCATGTTATTAACAAATCGTTAACGCTTTACGTTTGTTACGGTGATTCTTTTTTGTCAGTCCACAAATGACGCAAAAAATCGTCCGACCCTAGTGTACACGGGTTTCGAGGCTGGACCTCATACGGACATTTTGTGACTCTAAGTTGGAGCCACACAATCAACAGGCTTTCGCGACTGCCTTCTCTCACGCTACTATTTACGGGTTTTAGGGCTGTACCCGTACCTGTTACAGGGAATAATTGTTCTCATCAGGGACCCTTCTAGCTGATTGGCTAAAACAGTATGTTATAGAGAACAAACCCCTTCCAAAAATTTAGGTGCTATTCGCAGACTGCCGTAATATAACGTCTGCCGTCAACGGCCGCTAGTATTCGCACCTATTTGACTATTGCAAGCCAACAGAGGACAAAGCCCCTCAAAAAGCAGTGGACACTTCAGGCACTTGCCCTACTTCGTGCCACAGGAACCATGCATATCGTTACTATGCCGGCGAATTTCCTATCCAACAAAACCCTTAAAGGGAGATGCTGAGAACTCATACATCTTTATAAGGTGAATTGTCGAATCAGAAGAAACCGCGAACGCTTCGGACACTTGTCTTACTTCACATTCGCTCAATCCGCTCATGTCGTTACTATGGCGGTGATTGCAGGGGCGGGATTCGAACCCGCGACACCTAGGTTATGAGCCTAGTGAGCTACCACTGCTCTACCCTGCATTAACCTTCAGCATAGACCGGCAAGTAGATGCTGAAGAATACATTCCTAATGGTAGCCTTCTTCTACCATTTTTTTGACGTTTTCCTGAGGTTGAAACCTTAGGATTCCTGTTCGCCGTACGGTAAACACGCTCAGTTCTCGTCTTCAACTCACGGATGAGTTAAAGGCGACTGCTAAAAGCAATGACCTGCTTCGGGTAACGACCCGATCTCAGTATGTGTCTGAGCTTGGAAATTTCACAAGAAAATGCCGAGGTAAGGTGAGCATTGTCCGTTGCAAACGAACCTTGTGCATTAACGAAGGAGCGTCGGTCCCTCGGGTTTTAACGTCTTTCCTTGACGTCACGAATGGTCAAATCACCAAGGTATTCCCTTCGTGACTTGTTAATAAAAACGGGCGCAAATATAGGAGATTTTCTTTTTCCTTTTATACTGTGTATATTCATACGGTTGTATAGGAAGTGAATAATGAAAAAGGTTTTCTTACTATGCATTCTAGTAAATGTTGTTTTTCTGAGTAGTTTTAAGGTCTTGTTCGTGACCGCGCCCGGAAAAGAGAACTTTAACGTCACTCATGACGTGGTGGTCGCTGCTTTGATCGCTTAGCTACCAAAACTGACCACCAATGCCAACTGCGGGGATCGAACCCGCGACCTCATCCTTACCATGGATGCGCTCTACCTACTGAGCTAAATCGGCAACAATGCGCGTCGAAACGCGCGAGGAGGCTCACACGACTTATCGTCTGTCACTATCGCAGACTCTTCGTCCATGCTTGTGATATTAGTATATCACAATACTTGCAGATATGCAAGCGAAAATCTAATTTCAATCCACGCACCCTATATAAGGGCACGGTAGCACATTCCTGCACTACTGTGGTCTAATTGGTTCTCACGTAATCCCAATTGCCCACTCCGTGTTATCGGGTCTCGATAACGGACCTCTATTGAAACGTGAAAGGTCCTATGTGACGTGAGTTTTAACGTCCGTCAAGGTGAGAAAATAGATTTTCGAAGGGAAAAAGGGGTTTGGGGGCGAAGACCCCATTTAGTGTGTTTTGGCGTAGGCCAAAACACAAAAAAGATAAGAAAAACACCTTTCGGTGCTTTTCTTATTATAATGTTAGTGATGTTTCTGACAAACCTGCGAGGTCTTCTGTCGACAAGGTCACTTCGTGTTCACGTTCCCACTCAAGCTCTGCTAAAATCGGTCTTGCGACTTCAGCAACCTCTTCCTCGGGGTCGTTCGCAAATACTTCTGGTTGATATCCTTGTGCAGCAACCATTCCGCGCACAAGTGCTGATGGTGAATCCTTGAGTTGTTCCAGTCCATATCCGTGTTCGGCTACACGCATTTGTACCCATTCAGACGGGTCATTGACAAGTCGTTCCAAAGCATATCCTTGTTTAGCGACCGCTTCTCTGACAGATTCACTTTCATCGGTTACGTAATGTTCTAGATAGTATCCATCATCTGCGATAGTTGCCCGAACGATAGAGGATTCATCATCTCGCATCTGACTATAGATACTTTCCTTTAACTCTGGGTCTTTGCTCATATAAGCTTGGTGAACTGTTAACCTACGGGCGAGTTCATCTGGATGGTGAACAAACTGTTCTAAATTGTAACCGTTTTTAATCACACCATAGATCACTTTCGGTGAGTCGTCATGTTGAAGAATATCAAGACAGTCACCGTTTCGAGCTACAGCTGCTCTAAATTTTGGATTCGGGTCCTTTGCAAATCGTTCTGGATATGCACCCGCTTGACAAGCTGCGTACCGAATGCGCTCGTCTTCGTGATTTGCAAATACTTCCGGTTTATAGCCTTGTCTCGCAACTTCTTCAAGCACTCGGTCATCGGGGTCGTTGCTGAGTTGTTCTAGTCCATAACCTTGTTTTGCAACTTCTTGTCGAACTCGAAACTTATCAGAGTTCACAAACTGTTCTAAATTGTATCCTCTACGAACCACGGCTCGCTGAATGAGGGAATCCTCATCATTTGCAAATTTATCGAGGCCAACATCTCGGGAGATGAGTGCTGTTTTGACATAATAAGACTCATCGTCCAAAAATTGTTCAGGGTTGTCACAATGCTTTGCAACGCTAGCTCGCACGTTTTCATTTTCATCAGTGGCCAAAAGTTCATGAGCATAACCTTGTGACGCAAGAATCACCTTTGCATCCTCACCTAGCCTCAACAGTTTGTCAATTCCAAAGTTTTCTTCAAACATGAGCTTGATGTCATCAGGACTGCCGACTTCAACGATATGTTCTAAAAACGTATCGTGCGGGTCCCAATAATCATCCATATTGACAGGGTCAAGAGGTCCAAGTCCTCGTTTAATTTGTTTATCGATTTCTTTATTTCCTGTGAACTTCATAGGTACCATCCTTTCCCTTTTATTATATCACAATTCAGACGACCTCGGTGATTTGCGAAAACAATATCCCGAGGCCGAACCTTGGAATGATTGGTTTAAGCATTTTCGTTCATAATCACAATGCGAAGAACTTCACCGTTAGGTGTCATTTCTTTTGTGATGGTTTGGTTTTTATTGACACTTTCGTCATTTTCTACGGATTTCCAAACAACATATGTAGACAAGCCATTGTTATGTTCGAATGAAATGATTTGATAGTCACTGCTGAGCAAATCATCTAGCGCTGTTTTATCACTTGTAGGGTCGACGCTATTTGCGGCCGTCTTTAGTTGCTTGAGTTGCTCAACATACAGGTCCATCATAACGGCTTGTGCAGCACTATCCTTAATCCAGTGTTCATTTTGAAACCTGAGTGAATTCGTGATGCCCAGAGCCTTAAAGTTGGCAATTGCACTTTCCGGGATATTAAGCACATCGTCATTTTCAAATGTAAGTGTTAGCATAATTTTTCCTCTTTTGACAAAATTAAAATCCCGAGGGATTTCCCTCGGGAACTATTCACCTTAGAAGCCTTCGACAATTTCAACAGACAAGCCTTTTTGTTTGTAAGCTTCCATGATTTCCGCGTCATTTCGATCCGCGCACCTGTGTAGGTGCGACTCATATCTACTATATACTGACGGACGGCTCGATTATTTCAATCCACGCACCCGTATGGTTTGTGACAACGCGTCTTTATGTCGTTGCGCCCCTATCAACCCTCGCGTCTTTCCAAGTTCGATAACAAACTCTCATTTTCGAAAGATCTAGGGTGTTGATGTGCGATGGAGGTTCGTGCATTCGGTTCCATCACACATCCCACACGAGTACGACAGCACATTCCTGTACTGCTGTGGCCTAATTGGTCCTCACGTAGTCCCAATTGTCCACTCTGTATTATCGGGTCTCGATAACGGACCTCTGTTTTAACATGAAAGGTCCATATGTCGTCAACTCACCTCAAAATTTCTGGTGCACGTGTGAGTTCGACATGTTCATTATAGTATCTAGGAGTCTCTAGACTTAGAATCCTTCTACAATTTCGACGGACAAGCCTTTTTGCTCATAGGCTTCCATGGTTTTCATATCAAAGTGTACGTCACCGTTTTCGATGTTGAATAGTTTATGGACACGGGCACTTGATACATTTCCTAATTTGTTGTTGTGTCTGAACCAATACAAGTCACGAACAATCATGGAACCGTCTGGGCGGGCAGAGGATTGATCGTTGATAAATAAGGTACGAAGGGCCTCTTTGATGGATACGGCGTCTTCTTCCGTAAATCCTGTTGTGTCAGCAAGGTTAGGACTGATGCTACCTTTAATGATATAGGTTGCTTTTTCTACGTAATGTTTCATACCCATGGTGTCGGATGAACGTCCGCCTTCAGTTTTTGCTTCCATACCGTTAGTGCTTCGGGTGATTTGCATGCTTGATACAGCAATCGGCTCGATAGATGTTGCCATACTGATGGATACAGGACCACGAACTCCGATAGAACGGCTTTGATAAGTAATGACTTGACCAAAACTACGGATATCTATCCAGTAGTCACAAATGGTTTTGGCCACTTCTGCATCGGAACTTTTCTTATCAATGTAATTTTCAAAACGTTTTTGCAGAGAACGGAATTCATCATCGATGCGTTCATTTGCTTGAACAAAGATGGGGTGACCGAAGTCTTGGAGGCGGTTACGGATTTTCCGTTTGATGGCTACATCACTGATGAGACCATACCCTTCAGCGTCGGTACGTGGCATATTGCCTGATAATGGGTCACCATTTGGATTAGCATTTTCAACATCAACAACAAGGACAAAGTCAATTTTATTTTGTAGGGTAGTCATATTATTTTTCTTCGCTTTCTTTTTTAGTGTAGTATTCTTGGATTTGGTTGTTATATCCAAAGATAAAGTCATAATCTAAGGGTTTTGTAAAACTTGGGTCGTCAGCTTGCTCTGACAAGAGGTTGAGGATTTCTTGTTTCTCCTTACTCAATTTTACATATAAACCAGGTACTCGTTTACGTAACAAGTCCTCATAAGGTTTCACCTTATTTTCAAGTTGCCCCATTACTTTAGCGGGGCGTGCCGTATAGGCTGTCCACAAACGGGTAGCATTGGTTTCACGGGCATTTTGTTGCCCATCGACATGATAATATTTCTGCTTTTCGATTAGGTCATAGATGGCGAGCAATCGACCGAACAAATAGCTGCGATTTCGCTTGGTGCGATCCAACATATAAGTATATTCCTTTCTATCCTCTTTGTGCAATACTCCAAGACTGACAGCAACAACATGTTTCCACTGATGTGGATACCTGTGTGGTGTGCGAACATTGTTTTTCAATTTTTGAACAACAGAGCGTGGTAATGGTTTTCCTTCAATCAAACTCATCAAGATATCTTGATATAAAACGCTTCTGAAGTTTTCGTTATCAAAATCCAGATATTGGGCCTTTCGATCAATCCCGTAGGCTGTCGTAAGAACCGTGTTAATGGATGGGACGCTTACTTTCACTTCACCTTGGTAGGTAGATGTCCAAGAATAGCGTTCTTTCCATTTTTCTAGGTTTTGGCTTAGTTTGGAGCCTGTCAAGGTGTGATAATATTTAAGGCTGGTTCGACCCGGTGCTGTTTTGTTCAGAATAGCTACGTGATAGGTGGTATCATCTGAATATCGTTTGACTCCTGTTTTTACGGACTGACCGATATCCTTTGTAATTTGGTTCGGTTTCATCGTTCCGGTGTCGTTGTCTTCGATATCATCAAATAAGTCATTAAACGTTTCCGGTTTACGAAGGTTGAGTCCGTGGTTATAAATCGGGTCATCATCGAACCAGGTCACTAAATACTCATCACCGCTTAGCCATGTCCCACTGTTTTTATTTTCGAGGAGGTACTTAAGCATGAGATGAATTTTCTCGGTCGTCTCTTGTCCGATGTGGATGAGATGTTCCCGAGCTTCATTTTGGTTGGCGTATCGGCCCTTGAAGGTTTCGGGGTGATTGCTGACCGAAATCAGTCCACTACGTCCAAAAACCGTACGGTGGTTTCGAGCCATCGATTCCGTTTTCCCACTAATGTTGCAAATGTTTTGTGGCTCGTTTGCTAAAACACTTCGCACATAAGCAATATAGGATTGGTGCAAGTCCACATAATCTGTGACGGACACATCCTTCAACCCGTCAAATTGGGCTACAGTGAATTCGATGAAGACATCACTCAAATCAGTGGTTTTACCGTCTTCATCTGTAATCGTCAAGCCATCAAGGGTTGCATTTGGAACCAACTTACTTGACACATTCGTGATGAAGTTCTCGTCATCGATAGCTGTGGTGAGTATGTCCAAAAATTCACGAACTTGTCCACTGGTTGAAATGGTCCACTCTTCTAACCGTTCATGAAAGGCTGTATAAGCAGGAAAGTCTGGTGTGTAGGTTTTCAACTTATCAACCAATGGATGAGGTTCTGGTTTTGCTGTACGAGTGACTGAGGCGGGTGTGACAGGAAAAATAATCCGAGTCCCATCGTCTAACCACTCAGCTGTCAGTATTTCGCCTTGTTTGTTCAAGGTAACGTTTACAATGTTTTTGGCAGCTTTCTTGCTCTCGTGAAAGAGCGGTAGCAAAACCGGTTCGTCCTTGTCACCATGCTGGTCAACAAGGCCTTCTAATTCTGCCCGTTCATAAGCTTTCAATAAGGATGAGAAAAAATCCATGGGCTTCCTTTCTACTTAAATGTTTCATATTCAGCCAACTCATCGTCCACAGAACGAATTTGTAGGCTTGGTGTTTTGTATTGATAGCCTGTAATTTCATTTCGAATTTCACAGTCTGATTTTGATTTATAAGTGATAACCCCGTTCACCATTTGTGTTTCAGTATAGTGAGCGATCAGGGGCATCTTTTCGATTTTTGGATAGGTAAAGGTGTGAAACATAATCCCAAAATCAATAGTTTCGCCATCATAAGCCGTTGTAGCTGTTTGGTATTCCTCTTTCGTAAGAGGTTCTATGGTGGCATAGCACTCACGAGTGCCCAAAAATGCATCACGGCGTCCGCCAACTTCGAGTGATCGCGTCATGAGCTCTGTATGTTTACCCATGTGTCGATCTTTCGTCAAATCACCTCGAGAGAAATTCCACTCGAAATGGAATTTGACAAGGTATTCCACCTTTCGTATATAAGTCATATAGTTGAGGTCGGCCTTATAGTTGCTAAGTAGGGCCCGAACCCCGTGTGACTCGGTTTCGATTGGGTTTACAACCTTTACTTCGTCAACAACGTTGACAATAGTTGGTTTATAATAAATGTTATCAACCACACCCTCCAAAGCTTGGCGGGTGGGTACTGGATAACTAAATTTTTCACCACCACCTTTGGTGGCAGGGTTTGTAAAGAGGGCACGGTCTCCAACGATCCGCGCGTAAAAATACTGCGATTGTTCTTTCACTCTCTTTTCCTTTCTGTTCAATCCACGCACCTTATGCGGTGCGATGTTTGGGCTGCACCAGCGGTGACAGTCCTTCGTATTTCGATCCACGCACCCTTTTGGAGTGCGACTAGCCCAACTCTAAAAGTTGTCTCAGTTGGTTCGATTATTTCAATCCACGCACCCGTGTTGGGTGCGACTGAAACGTACGCCGGGGCGTCCAATATATAACGTTTCATTTCAATCCACACACCCATGTTGGGTGTGACGATATTATACCAACGACGGATCCGCACTAATGAGATTTCAATCCACGCACCCTTATGGGGTGCGACCAAAAGACAAACTGGCCAGCGGACTGGCAAAACTATTTCAATCCACGCACCCATAATGTATGAGTACGACAGCACATTCCTGCACTGTTGTGGTCTTATCAGTTCTCACGCAGTTCCGATTTCCCACTCCGTGTTATCGGGTCTCGATAACGGACCTCAATTTAAACGTGAAAGATCCAGAGTTTGATGTGTGACGGAGGACAACACACCAAAACTTCCTATCCTTATTATATCACGGTGATTACAGGAATGCAAGCAAAAACCGACTTGTAGAAAGAAATTTGTTTTGTGGTACAATGGATACTGGAAAGGAAGGTGACAAAATGGCTTATACAATCGATGAACAAGAAACACATATTTGGTATGACCCGAAAACAAAAGAAACCGTAGTCGAAACTAATTATGTCCACGATATCAACCACTATTTACGAATCATTGCGGACGGCGGAATGGAACTACTAGACCACGAAGTCGAAGGTGACCGCGTCATTAGCCTACGAGCTAAAGTATTAGATGGACCTTACAGCCTCAGTCGTAAACTTAAAAAGAAACGGGTTGTGTCAGATGAAATGCGCGAACGTTTACGTCAACAACTTGCGAAAGCTCGTAAATCCTAATCGCCTTTGCATAGTTCTAAACTAGAATATATTTTATGATGAAATATGATATTTTCTAGTCGGTGAGGATCTTCAATCATTACATGAACGAAGACAAAGTAGACCTATAAGCTACTTTCTGCAAGAGACACATTGGATATCAACTATTCGTTATTGAAACAATAACGACGATGACATTCCTCTGATGCCTCCCGAACCTGACACCTAATGGCACTTGAAGTGCCTTTTTTAGAATAAACCGGAAATTCCGAAATCAGAGAACGTCTCTGATTGATAACGCGTCCGGCGTTAACATCCGCATTACAATGCAGATAACAATACAGACAAATAAATTGTTTTTGTGATTTACGATTGTTCTTAGACACGTAATGACAGCGTGAACATTCTTGGCTCGTATACGCCGGATTCACACTGACAATTTGAATTCCGAATTGTTCCTCTAAACGTGCCAATTTCGCTTTTACAATCGAACGATAAGTACGTCCGATTAAACGGTTCATTTTTCTAGATAAACCGGATGCTCGGAAATCGAGTTGTTCAACTACGAAAACACCAACGTTCTTCTTAGCAAGTTTATTCAAAATGCGACAAATCTCATTCTTGAAATAGGATTGAATGCGGTTCTGTAATTGAACGTATCGAGCATTTGACGTCAGTTTGACGCCTTTTTCTTGAAGCTTTTTTGTAAGCGCAATCAATTCTTCATCCCAAATCTTCAATTTTGCGAAGGACGTTAACCCGTGTTGCTCACCATCGCTAGTTGTAAACATGGAGACCATCCCAAAATCAAGACCAAGGCTAGAATCTGACGGACGTAAAGGTGCTTTATCGTACTCGACAATGGCTGAAATAACGCATTTCTTACCATCTAATCGAAGTTGAACAAACCGTTTTTTATCACCTTTCATTAAACATTCATCTAAATATGGATTACGATTCAACGGTAAATAGATTGGTTTTCCTTTTTCGAGTGTCGACAACTTCAAGAAATAATCGAAATGTGTAGCATTTTTAGACAGTTCATACCAACCTTTAAATACTTAAAGAGCGGTACGTAACAAAGAGCTTGTTCAATGAGAAACCCTCTTTGTCTTTGTTGAGTATCAGCAGACCTAGTCAATTGTGTATTGGCAAATGAGCCTCAACACTCTATATTCTATGGGGTCTTGACACCAACGGGTGCAACTGCGGGCACCTCTAAACAATCAATCAGATGAGTACCTGACGTCATGTCTTACTTTTTATGGGCGAATGGTTTTCATTTTCGGATTATGCCGATGGCTTAACAAACCCTCATGTAAGTCATCCGTATAAATACCCATTGCCTCCATGTATTTTCGACCAATGTTTAAACTTCCGTTCACATCGGCGTTAATTTCCTTGCCTGAGGCATCGACAAATAAACCTCGCTTCACACGACGACCGAGATAGGCGTCATGATGTTCGATGGTTTCTCTGTCCGTAAACGAACATTTACTCGTGTGGGCTTCCTCGGTTTCAACATAGTGAATGCCAACCCGTTCACACTTATAGGCTAACATACTGCGAAGTTTACCAAACGGAATGGATACGAAGTTTTGATTTGTTTTTCTTCCTAGGTTGATGTTTTGTTTTTGACCAACATTATGACCGATAATAAAGGTATCAATGTCGTTCTCAACTAAATAATTCACCAAATCCGTAGTGATTTTGTGAAACAAATCATGAATTCGCATATTTCGTTTATGGGTGATCAAACTTGCACGTTTGGACCAGGTTTGTCCTTCCGGGAGTTTAGACAAGGCATGTGCAATCTCTTTGTTATAAAGTTGGTTAACCGCTTTGACTTGTCGCCCATTATAAAGAAGGGGTTGAAAGACGTTACTGGTCACCGTCAGTAAGTTATTCATTCCAGGGTCAGCAAAAGCACCCCGTGAAAACGAAGGCGTGATAGACGGTTTTACAATGTCATAAACAACCTCAATCACATAATGGTTTCCACAAGGAACAATCCGAACATTCGTAATCTGACCTTTTGGAACAGCAGACTTCACAACGATGTCAGTCTTAGAGAGTTTGATTAAGCGGAAATCCTCATGGTCTTTGATACTCAAAGCCCCTTTTTCGTAATTGATCATCTGGCGACCATCCTTCTTTAGATACTTGGGTAGACGCACAGGCTTATCGTAATCACCTTCTTCTTTCTTTTTCGTAAGAGCAAAGAAAGACTTAAAGGCTTTATCTACGAGCATTTGAACTTGTTTAGAAACCTTAGCTGGCAAGTTACGGTAATCAACTTGGTCTTCTTGTGTGAAACGTGCGTTTACCTCATAGTAATTTTTAAAGTCGTCGTCAAAGAAGGATTGACGTTGCGCGTACAAGGTTGCGTTATACAAGTTTTTTGACAAAAAGCAAAGAGCATCGCATTCTTGAAAGAATGGATGATGTTCGGATATGACATGCCGTTCAGTTAACGACAGGATGTTGGAACGGTCTTTATAGATCCGTTTCTTCTTCGGTTTCTTGTCCGTCATCAATATGCTCCTTAATGTGATGTCTTAGACCATACAGTTTACCTGAGAAGGAATGGATTAGAGCAATGATATCTTCAGCTAACTCTTCAGATTCGCTCTTTTGTTCTGTCTGGTCAGAAACAACGACGATGGTTGTTCCGTGGTAATCGCAAATTTGTTTTAAATAGTTAAAACCAAAACGCGTTAATCGGTCCTTGTAGGTAATGAAAATACGATTGACTGCTCCGTCTTGTACCATCGAGATAAGACGAAGTAGGTTTTTTCGATTGTCGTTCAATCCGCTTCCAATATCAGATAGAACTTGAAGGTTTCGAACGTTGTGTTCAATCGCAAAAAGTTTGAGTTTTTCAATCTGACGTTCCAAATCGCCTCGATTGGCCTGTTTGTGAGTAGATACTCGAGCGTAAATCACATCGCTTTTTTCTTGCTGGGTATCGTCAATCACCAAGCCTAAGGTGTCAAGATAGTCACATAAATCACTCGATTGAATCAAACGATAACCACTCTCGGTGCGTCCATATGGAATCAGCCCGCTTTCACAATATTGAATGACCGTGGGAATGGATACCCCGATTAACTTAGCGGCTTGACCCGTTTTGTAAACTGACTGCTTTAGGATTTCAGATTTTAAATACATGGTTTTTCTCCTTTATCTACTCTAATTATAGCAAAAATAGGAAGCCGTGTCAAGTAAATCTTAAATTTTTTTAAACAGTTAGACATTTAGGAATGCAGATATTGAACACTTCGAGAACAGCTACATTTTCGTCTAATTTCAAGGTCTTGAGTTGTTTTAATCGAGGAAAACGAATCCTTTTACGAGCTTTTTTCATCAAACATCGCATAAAGAACAAAAGTTCGTCAGAAACAGGAAGTGTAACATTTGCTTTATTCTGTTTGGTTGGAACAAGCAATTCACCATTGTTTGTTTGATGCCAGTCTAGACTAAGTTCTTTAGAATGCCAAAGATGATGTTTGTTAATGCGATAACAAGACACCAAAAAGAACTCATCTTTTTCAGAAACCGATGAATTTGTCAAAAAAGAACGCACGATTTCTTCAAGGTTTGTTAACCAAGACTTATAGGTTGCAAGCGTTTGAGCATAACAAGTTTGTACAAAACGAGCAGATAATGGCGTTTGAACGGCATATTTATGAATGTCTTCTAACTGTTCTTTCAACGAACGTGTTGGTTCATCACCGTTTGTCACCTGCTTTTGATAACGATGATGACAATTCACTAAAAGAGCATCAAAGTCTTCTTCGGTTTGATAACCTTTAGCTTTTGTGTACTTCGACAACTCATTATCTCTAACAAAACGTAAATCAATATCCTTTAGAAAACGAACCGATAGTTCAGAATAGGGAATGAGCAAATCTGAAACTAAATCGATTTTTCTGTTATTTGCTGATGATTGCGAAGGAATGGTCGCAATCCACTTTTCGTTTTCAGACTTACTCATAAACGATATTTTCCCCTTTCTAAATTATTTGTCGTCTATTAACAATTTTTCTAATTGTTCTTGTTTATGTTTTTGTCTTCGTTTAGAATACAAACGAGCACAGAAGGATGTGAGTATTGCTGTGAAATCAGACATTAAATCGTTTTTGTCATTATCTAATGTTTTATTCACGACAACGATTTCAAAACCTTCAATTTCAGCTAAAATTTCTAAATAATGAAATCCAAAACGAGTCAATCGATCTCGATGTTCAACGACAATTCGTTTAACGGCGGGATCTTTTAACAATTTAACTAATTGTTTCCGATTGTCATTCAAGCCAGAACCGACTTCTTTAACAACATCATCAACAACCCAGCCATTAGCCATACAAAAATCAACCAATCGCTCAGCTTGTGTCACTAAGTTTGTCTGACGTTGTTCATTTGAAGAAACACGAGCGTAAATAATGGTTTTGGTGCGTTTCGGTTTTTCATTTTCTTCAGGAATAACAATCGTTCCAGTAGATAATTGATAGGCGCCATCAATCTTGCCCTCTTTAAACCATTTATGGGCTGTTTGATAGGTAACACCCATCTTTTTGGCATATTGTGATAACCTCATAGAAATCCCTTTCTCTTGTTTTTCTTTATATATAAGTATAACATTTTTATTTTAAAAAATCAAGGCAAAACATAATAAAAAAATATGTTTTTACTACTGATTATAATACTTGCATTTTTACAAAAACAGCGATATAATAATGGTAAGGATCTTTGATGGTAAAACCACCAATCCATAAACCTTTCACGTTAAGGATGAGGTTCGGTTAGTTTGGGACTATGTGAGAACCAATAAACCCACAAGCGGGGCAACGAGCCCTGTCGTACCCGTGTGGAATATGTGAATTGAAATGACGCCTCTGAAATGGTTAGCTTGAAGGCTTCATAGTGGAGAGGATACTTCACGACACATCACGAGGCGCCTTTGCCTACGCAAAGGCTCACTCAATGGGGCTCCGCCCCAAACCCCTAATTCCTTTTGAAAACAATAAGACGAGGTACCAAATATTTATGAAAAAAGTAGTAACAACCCTAGAAAACCTAAAAGAAGCTAGCAAAATTTCTGACAAAACAAGCATTTTGGAAGAAGTGACAGACCCTGTCACAAAACGTGTTTTGAACTTTTTGGGTGATCCAAACCAAGTCATTGGTTTGTCCACTAAAAAAATTCAAAAAGCCGTTGAGCAGGTCGCTCACGACTTGACCCTTCCAGAATTGTTGGACTATTTGTTGGAACACAACACAGGAACGGAAAATGAAATTGGTATGGTGCAATATTTCATCAACCAATACGATGAACACACTAAAGACGTTCTTGCCCAAGTGATTGGAAAATCATGGACTACAACAGTTGGTGCAAGTTTGCTTAACAAAGTGTACGGTGTTGATTTCATTCCTGTATTTGATGTGCAATTGGCTTTCCCTTATGATAAAAAAATCAGCGGTTATGGTGATGACACTGTCTTTGTCGTTACTCAAAAATTGGATGGTTTCCGTGCAGTTGTTGAAGTGAAAGACGGTAAAGTTCTTTCCATTAAAACTCGTAAAGGAAAAGTCATTGACGGCCTTAGCGAATTAAAAGCAGACATCGAACGTGTTGTGGATGCAAATCTCGGACACTTCATTTTTGATGGCGAATTGCTCCTTGAAGATCCTGAAAACAAATGGACAAGTGGTGAGCGCTTCCAAAAAACTGGCCAAATGATTTCAGCTGATGGTGAATGTGACGGCCTTGGCTATAACATTTTTGACGCCCTTCCTTATGCGGAATTTACCGCTGGAAAGTCAAAACTTCCATATATTGAACGCCGTAAAAACTACCTTGAAACCTTTACAGCAGGGGAATTGGTTCGTGCTATTCCTGTTCTTGGAACAGCGGACAAAGCTGGCATTCCAGCTTGGAGTGATTATGCAACCGCTCAAGGTTTTGAAGGTGTTATGCTCAATGATCCAAATGCTAAATATGAAACCAAACGCACCAAAGGTTTGCTCAAAGTGAAGAAAATGCATACAGCCGACCTCTTAGTTGTTGGTTTTGAGGAAGCTATTGACGGTAAAAACCGTGGTGGACTTAAGTCCCTCATCGTTCAATTGGACGAAGACAATACCTTTAACGTATCATCTGGTTTGACCGAAGAACAACGCGAACATATTTGGAACAACCAAGAGGAATACCTTGGTAAAATTATTGAAATTAAGTTCTTTGAGGAAACTACAAACAAAAACGGTGGACGCTCTCTTCGTTTCCCTGTTGTGTTAGGCTTCCGTGATGATAAGACCATCGAAGACGTGAACATTGACTAAGCTTGGGTTTCCCAAGCTTTTTCTTTTTTTGTGAAAGGAAAAATGCATGGAACATCCTACGAAGAACGAGCTTTATGACATTTATCTATCACCTCATCCAACGGTACAGGAACTTGAAATCTATAAAGACCATTGTAACTACGAATCCACGCTACATGTCACAGAGCTCAAACTCGAAGCCACAAAAGCAACATCAACAGTGCTTGAAGAAACCATGAGCATAGCACAATTATTCGAGTCGGGAAGCCCACTATGGGCACGACCATATAGTGTATCGGAATTGAGTTTCATCATCCCAATGAAGGAAAGCGTTGGTGATGTTGTGTTCATCCAGTTGCTAAGACGATCATCCGACTATGACACGCTAGCACGTGGACTCATTGAGGCTTTGTGATGAACTAGAAAGGAACCCAAATGGACAAGAAAAGCATACACGAATGGGCGCGGATCTTTGCAGGCCAAGGGCTTGTGGCAATTTGCGATGTTGACCGCCTATACGGTAAAATGCTCCGAAAAACACAAGCGAGTGGACTCTGGGAAAGTGCTGAAACAGAGCTACGACTCAACCGTGAGGTTCGAATCTTCCCAGAAGACGAAGCGCGTGATATTGCAGAAGCTTGTTTACCCATCAAGCCAAAACACCCAAAAGCCACAACGCCACGTACCATTAAAGGTGCCGTATGTGGGACAAAACACGACAAACGGGAAACGCTAAAACGTATTTTGCTTACTGAGAGAAAACGCGAAAAAACTGTTTGTGCTTTAATTGCTGACTTGGAGCAGTATCCGGATTTGCAACCAGTATTTGCTGCCTATCGTTATCAGCCAGTTCATGAACCGGAAAAACTGTATGAAACCGTTTTGGATGAGCAGTCAACCGATGAGCTTCAAATCATGGTCATGGCGTATGATGAGCCAGAAAGTGCGACGCACGTCATGAGGGAACAGGTCAAACGGCTCATCCACAATGTGGTTGCCTCGATCCCTGATTGGGTTGTCGACGCGGCAGCCTATTTGGACATGGAGTCCATTCGTCAGCTCATTGACGACAACTCCGAAACCTACCGTAAACGTTGGATGGATCACTTAACAAAGGCGAGTACCGATAACAAGCGAAAAGCCTTGGAATATTTGTTGTACCTGAAAACCGACTTTATGGGCTCAGTCGACAACTACGAACGGTTCCAGACATTATTAATCGATCTTGCTGTCAACTACAAAGGATGAGCAAAATCCGAACGTTGGCACATTTATTATACTAGCCAAGTTTGTGAATTGGACGAATTTGGATTGAAATTTGGATTTTTTGAAAGCGTTCTCAAAACGTGGTATCATGGGATTTTTAATTGTTTGAACATCAAAGCATCGATTTCACAAAAAAATTTTTTCTGACCACTCATCAAAATTTTTCTTACTTTTTTTCAAAAATGATGAGGTTAGAGTAAAAAGTCAGTACTACCAGCGCTTGTAAGCGCTAACAATTCATCCAAATTGGAATCCAATTTTCTCCAAATCTCTCCAAATGCCCCAAAAACGGCCGATTTATACGAAATAAATCGTATTTTTCACCCATTTTGGCCTATTGTTCGGGACATCCCGAACGTTTACTCAATATATTTGTTAAAAACATGATTATCGTTCGGATTTTCCGAACAAAAAAAAGAAAGGAAGGTATTCAACATGAATACAGAACAACAATACACAACTGAACAACTCAATGACTTGATTACGGCTTGTAACGAAGTCATTCACGAAGCACGCAAGGCCAACGAAACCGCTGCCGCTGTCCTAGAATTTGATGAAAGGGAGCACGAAGGGCTCATCATCTCAGCTAACCCTCAGGGACAAATGATGGGATTTTACATTTTCCGCTCTGTCCCGCTCGTGCGTAAGGTAACTGACTCCCCTCGTGACATGGCAGAAAGCTTGCTCACCTTTATTGGTCAGTTTTATAGCCTACATGGGGCTGTTGACGATTCGATTGAGTTGTCTGTTGAGGCTTCAACTGACCTAGCAGGTGTTGCTGCTATGGCCGGCGCTGAAACATTTGGCAACTAAGAAACCCCGGACCTTTCACGCCACGAATAGAGGTCCTGTTATCGACTTTCGATAACAAGTGGAAGGTTGGGACTACGTGGGAACCAATACGGCCACGAACCGGGCAATGTGCCCCGTCGCATCCCCCGTACGGGTGCGTGGATTGAAATTACGTGTTTCGAGGCGTACCATTGGTCCGCAAGGAAACTACCTACTATGGTAGACGTTGAAACTCTGGTATGTGTTAACATCACCCGAGGCAATTTGAGACGTTTAACCCTTTTAAGGAACAATGTCTGGAATGTCATGAGCGTTCCAGACATACGGTTCCGACTAATGTAAAAACAAATATACAACAAAACGTTCGTTTCCAACGAACATGAAAGGAAAAAGAAACATGGAACAAACATTTTTAGACAGTGTAAACAGTGTAATTGCACGCGTAAATGAAACAATTCAGGCGGCTAAAGAGCAAAACGACTCAGTTGTAGGAACAATCCTTATTGATGAAGAATATGCTGAAATGCTTGTCATTGCAGCCACACCTAAAGGTGAATTGCTAGCGAGTTACGTGTTTAATGGTGTGCCACTCATCACAAAGGAAACGGATTCTCCACGCGCACTGGCGGAGGATTTGCTGGGTTATATCGACAATTTTTACGAAATTGGCATCACAGTTGGCAGCGAGATCGAACTCGATGAGGAAACAGCTGAAGAGCTAGGGAACAAAACCGCCATGGCCGTCGCTATCCGAACAGGGGACTTCTGATATGGACGATTTACATGAATTGCGCGAAATGATTACCATCTGTGCTGATGAGTTACAAGAAGCAGCCCAGGAAAATCAAAAGATGACCGACGCCTTGATCATGCTGAACGAGAGCATGGGCGAATTCATTGTCGTGACCGCACTATCGAACGGAAAATTAGCGGCCTGGTACATTCATAAGGACGCACCACTCTATTACACAGACGATCTTGTAGCCCATAAGCTTGCCACTTCTGTCACAAACTACATCAAAGGATTCTATCTGTTGACTGCGGTTAACGAAAAACCAAGTCAGATGACAGAAAGTGAAAACATACAGATCTGCCATCGTATCGCTGAGCGTATCGATGAAATGCGGGGTGATGATGAATAAAAACTCCTCGGAAAAATTGTACCAGTTCTTGCTCAAAATTTTGCCACAAGTGTCAGAGCATGAGCGTGAAGAATTGGAATTGGAACTGGATGAAGCGGTTGATGCCATGGTGAAAGGTGTAAACGGTGTTTTCACCTTCCCATCCGTCGACCCGCACATCATTCAACTTGTTATTAAGGCCCTCAATACCGTTCATCTGCGGGCGACTTCTGTCGTACCCGTAGAGGACAAGGTGTGGATCACATGGACTACGGACTACTAGAAAGGAAAAAGTATGAGCTTAAAATTAATTTGGGCGGAAAGTCGAAACGGATTTATTGGAAAAGGTGATGGTTTACCATGGCGTATTGCCAGCGAAATGAAGCATTTTAAAACAACTACACAAGGACATGCGGTTGTTGTGGGTTACAACACTTTCAAAGGCTTTGAAGGGCGTTTGTTACCGAATCGCTTAACCCTTTTGTATGACGCACGAGGCTTCATGAATTTTGAAGAAATGGGTGTTTTGGACATGGCGGTTGGTGACCTCCAAAACTTGCGTGTTGTGGATGAAGCTGAAGTGGTGGAACTTGCAAAAACCGAAGACGTCTACGTCATTGGTGGCAAAGCAACCTACGAAAACTTCATGCCGTTGGCTGATGAAATTATTCGCACCGTTATTCACGAAGACGTCGAAGGGGACGTAGAAGCACCTTATGTTGTTTGGGACTGGTTTCTCAAAACAGAAATCCGCAAAGTGAGTCTGCCAGGTGAGCCTAGCTACACGATCGAACACTATCGCATGATGGATCAAATTCCTGTGGTTTAACCCCAAAAAGACCATTTTTGGTCTTTTTTTTTTGGTCTTTTGCATACGCAAAAGACCACTAAATGGGGCCACGCCCCCAAACCCCTATTTCTTTGTGAAAACAAAAATCAACCTGTACCTTTCATGCTCAAAATGGAAGTTAGCATGATAGGTGAAAATACGAAAGGAAGTGACACCGTGGAACGTATCACAATCAAGGTCAAGCCTGACTCACGAAAAATGACACCAGAAGAATTGCAAAGCTATATAAAGGCTAAAGCTATTGGAAGCGGTGTCACTAAAAACGGGAAGGCTTACCGTCGACGCGAAAAACATCGTCGTCACCTACGTGACTCCTACTAAAATGGGGCTTTGCCCCAAACCCCTATTTCTTTTTGAAATAAAATTAGTGTTGACTCCAGCTGTGTAAAACCGGGAGTTGATGCCGTCAAACCCTATAAAAATTTGGAAAAGAGGAACTTCACATGAAAAACGCACAAACACTTCGTCAATTATTTGTTGAAAATGGAATGAACAAAGGTTGGGCTACACGCCGCGCTAACCAAGCTGCAAAAGCCGGAAACTTGTATGTCAATGCGCTTATTTGGGGCGTGAAAACCTTCAAAACTGCTGCACCTTACCGTGTCAGCGACATCGAAAATGAAAATGTTTTCCGAGGCGTTGCTCACTATGCCTACAACCACGGTGCTACACCTTTGCATGCGTAAGATGGTCTAACGACCATCTCAAAGGAGGAAAGAAATGACAGTTCAGGAATTTTTAAACACAACAACTTTTGACGCAGATGACATTATCATCGTTGTGACCCCAACAGGTCTACCATTTGTGGTACATGGAGACAATCCTATCTGTAACCACAAACTAGCAAACTCACAAATTGCCCATCATTACACACGAAAAGAATGTGAACGCACCTATCATCGCGTACACATCGCATAGAGAGGTATCGAAATGGCACAAGAAAAAACCATGATTCCGCAGTTTATTGCTGACTGGATTGTCACAGTAAAAACAACGGGTATCAAAAAGCAAAACAGCTTTGGCTATTACGAAGAACTGACAGCCAAGGATGACGTGTACCGCGTGATGTACTACATTTTCAAAGAGGAATTTGCGCCAACAGACGTGAGGGATTGGATTCGTAACCATATCGACGATTTTGCACGCGCGTGGCTGAATGGCTATACAATTAAAACGGAAAGTTAAGAAAGGAATAAAATGTTATGACAAAAGAACGAGTCGTAGGTGTTACCTACGTTGAACAAAAACCAATCGTCGAATTGGTCGGAAAAGTAGTACCAAAGGAAGAAGGGGAATATGGAGTCGTTGAATTTCATACCCAAGCTCTCTTGGTACCAGAACCAACTAACGAATATGACCCAACAGCGGTAGCTGTTGTTATTCGCACCAAATCCGGAGAAGCACACCGCGTAGGATACCTTGCACGCAACTCCGAATTGAAAGAAACCATCCAAGGGATTACGCCAATGAACCTTGTCATCTACGGATATGAAACAATTGGATTATCAGACAGTTATGTCTTAGTATATTAGAAAGGGGAAAAACATATGCCAACGCTCAGAGAATGGATTAACCTCATCATTGGATTTGGAAGCTGTTATTTGCTATGGGCAGTTGATAAGTATCATTTGCCACGAATTTGGGCCATCTTGGGCTTGTTTGGAATCGTTGTCGCCCTTATCATGTACGTCATTGGCTTAGCGGGTGACCACAGCAAGGACTGGATGAAACGTTATGACAAGAAAGATGAGGAATAAAATGCGCTTTTTAAACCGAACCGAAACCGCAACCTTTTTAGTTGCAAAACCGTCATTTCCTGACTTTTTGGAAGCCTATGATCCTATCATTGAAACACCAGCCGTCGGAAACTTCACGGGAAGCTACCGTCCAAAAACTGGTGACGTGACTATCCGTTATGAGAATGACACCTACACAGGTGTACTTGAAAACGATCGCTTGACCATGACGCTGCATACCTCACGAAAAGGTGAAACCGAATTTTATCTTCGTCATTTTGTACTGGATAGTGATGTTTTGTTTGAAGCTTTTGCGAAGCAAGATGCAAAAACCAAACAAGGCCTGTCCATTGCTCAACAACTCATGATTTGTATTCCTGATTATGAGGAACAAACAGGTGGCTACATGGTCTATCCCGGACTTGACAAGGTCAAAGAAGGGGTGACGGATCTTGACGGACATATGCTCATTCGTAAAGGTGACGAATACACTATTATTACTCGAGGCTATTTCCTACGCATGAAGCGGGATGACGAACTTGGCGTTTCTTGCTATACCGTTACTGCAAGTGCCATGCTCGTGAAGGACGAAATGACCTACCGTGAATGTCAAGAAATTGGGCGCAGCTTGTCACGACTTTAAACAGGGGAAACAAATGAACATCAAATACGTATTCAAACAAACGGCAGTTGGTTGGAATTGGCACCCTGTCATTGATGGCCAAATGCTATTTTATCCACATGGCACTTTATATGGTGTACGACAGTTCGTTCATGACCATATGGACGCCCTCAACGACTATATCAATTCGGAAGATAACCTCGGACTAGGCTTCTATGTTTGTGGTTATGATGGTGATGCTCAAAATCGTTTCCGAACTGAGTGGGAAAAACTGGGCGTAACCGTATTTTAAAAAAAATATTTT
>ENA-OWND01000477-OWND01000477.1-metagenome-genome-assembly--contig:-NODE-477-length-28321-cov-5.774146_pt1 | contig 28321 bp, 13 predicted proteins | sample MGYA00245342_ERZ651119 | MGnify/ENA primary metagenome ERZ651119 (study PRJEB26857, sample SAMEA4031756) | metagenome | biome: human; feature: oral; material: saliva | place: Philippines | collected 2014... | reverse complement strand
TCTTGTTTACTTAGATAAAGACTTCGATAAAACCTATAAATATGCTAAGATCATTCTTAATGATATAGGCGAATTTGAAGGTGTCGCTAAAGAATGTGATAAAATATTTAATGATGCAATAACTACATTTAAATCTATACAATTTTCTGATAAAGATGTTAGTGAAAAATGTAGTAATATTTTAGAAAAAATTGATGATGATGTCGATGATATCAAAGATAAATTTAAAGACACTGATTTAGAAATAGACGTTAATGCTAATTGGATCCGTTCTAATTTTAGTAGTATTATTAAAATGGTAGACACAGATGTATCCAAAGTTAAACGTGTAATGGATAAAGAAGTTAAAAAATCTGAAAACAATTATAAAGAATCAATTAAAATTGTTCAAGGTAAACTTAAAAATTTAGATCAACCTGAAAAATCTATTGCTAGTACTGGTCTTAATTGTCTTAAATCCATTAGCACTAAGTCTGGTAATATTTCGATGTGGTGCACATCTTATATTATCAAATGTGTTAAAGGTGCTAAATCTGATGCACGTTCTATGTGTCGTGCTATCTTGACAGCAAAACCAAATCCTAAATATAATGAATCCGCTTTCGATCACAATGACTTCGAAGCATATTTCAATATCTAATTTAAGATTTAAAACTTTGAGGAGAGAGATTCAACATCTCTCTCCTCTTTATTTTTATAAACTGGAGGAATAATATTATGGCATTTTTCGCTGAATCTACATATGAAGAATCTTATCAAGATCTTGGTATTGTAGTAAATGATTATACAGACTTTGATATGCTTGCTATGGAAGCATGTGATATTATAGAAGAGATGAACAATGCTATCATGCAAGGTATTGGTAAATATGAATTAGCACAAGTTCGTGAAGGTGCTGAAGTAGTATATACTGAAGGCATGATGGATACTATTAAATCTAAACTTGAAAAAATCTGGAACTTTATTAAGAATTGGATTAAAAATGTTTGGAATAAGTTCATTGCATGGCTAGAGTCTTACGTACGTGGTGATAAAGCATTCTTGTCTAAATATAAAAAGAAACTTGATGAAAATCTTGTTTACTTAGATAAAGACTTCGATAAAACCTATAAATATGCTAAGATCATTGCAGATGGTACTGATAAAGCATTCACTGAATTAGATAAAAAATTCACTAACTTCCGTACAGAAGAGGCTACAAATCGTCCAGGTATTACAGATAAGGCATCTGAAGAATCTTCTAATAGATTGGAAAAGCTTGATGATTTAATTGATGAAATTAAAGACGAATTTAAAGATGCTGAATTTGAAGTTGATGTTGATGCGTCTTGGGTTCGTTCTCATTTCAGTAAAATCTTGGATATAGTTAAAGAAGATACTTCTAAATATAAACGTACTCAAGATAAATCATTTAAAGAAGTTGAACAGGATTATAAATCTTTGGTTAAAGAAGCTGAATCTAATGCTAAAGATAAAGAACAGCCTGAAAAATCAAATCGTAATGTATACGTTAATTATTTAAAAACAGTTTCAACAAAATATTCTAATTTATATACTTGGAAAACTTCCTTTAAAATTAAATGTATTAAAGGTGCTAAATCTGATGCTCGTGCATTATGCCGTGCTATCTTGACAGCAAAGCCAAATCCTAAATATAATGAATCTGCATTCGAGCATAATGATTTCGAATCCTATTTCAATATCTAATTACTAAAGAGGAGAGAAATCTCCTCTTTATTTTTATCAATCTAAGGATGATATAAATGGCATTTTTCGCTGAATCTACATATGAAGAATCTTATCAAGATCTTGGTATTGTAGTAAATGATTATACAGACTTTGATATGCTTGCTATGGAAGCATGTGATATTATAGAAGAGATGAACAATGCCATCTTATATGGTATTGGTCATTATGAATTAGATATGATTCGTGAAGGTGCTGAAGTGGTATACACTGAAGGTATGTTAGATTCTATTAAGGATAAGATTACAGGTATTTGGAATCATGCTAAGAATTGGATTGCTAATGTATGGAATAAGTTCATTGCATATATTGAATCTTATATACGTGGTGATAAAGAATTCTTACAAAAGTATGATAAACAATTGAAAGAAAATCTTAATTACCTAGATAAAGATTTCAAAAAGAATTATAAATATGCTTGTGTAATTATAAATCCGCCTATGGTTACCGATGAAATAATTGAACTCAATAAGAAACGAGCTGAAGAATTATTAAAGCAATTTGATAAAAATGGAAATAAACTAAAAGATGCAGACGTGTTTAAAAAGTATACAGCGAGAACTACTGTATCAGTTTATACCGCATTATCAAAAGGTCGTAAAGAAGCTATGCAATTAGATAGATCTGAAGATGTAGATTCTAAGTGGATTAAAAAGAACTTTAATAATATTAAAAGTATGCTTCTTATGGATATTCCTAAAATAAAGAAAATCTTAGATAAATCTGTTAAAGCATCAGATGATGTATTTAAAAAAGTATATGATAAGATTATGGATGAAAATATTAATACATATATAGATAATGGATTTGATTTTGATAAAAGAACTAAAAGTAAAGTGATAGCATATCAGATGCTATCATCTATATTAAGTAAGCATTTTATTACAATCAATGGATTTATGATTAAATGTATTAAGAGAGCTAAATCCGATGCTCGTTCTATGTGTCGAGTTATTCTTAGTGCAAGTAAACCTACTAATGAATCTACATTCGAATCATATTTTAATATCTAAAGACAAGTTTTATGTCTTTATTTTTATTAACTTTACCTTGGAGGTAATATAATGGAAGGTAATATGAAAGCTTTCTCTTTTGATAGCGTTCTACTAGATAAAATTAATACTCCAAGCCTTGTTGCTAAAACTTCCTTTGCAACTTTACCTCAAGTTGTTAGGTTAGTTGATACATTTAAAACTAAGGCTATGAAAGAAACTCAAACTTTCTATCGTAATTTGTTAGAAAGTGAATCTGAAGTGACCGCAAGAAAAGCATATGATCAATTCTTCGGCACTTTAACTCGTCTTAATTCATTCTACTCAGATAAATACGTTGAAGTATTAGAATATAATCTTAAACGTTTGAGTAATGAAGGTGATTCTAGACTAATCAATGTAGTCAATGATTACTTAAAAGACTTTAATGGTAATGATATTCTTATGGAAGCTGAAGTGACAGAATTCAAATTAGATGATGAAATTCCATGCTCTAAGAATATCTTAACTGATATTTTGCATTTCTTTGGTGATAACTTCTATGAATTATCTGAAGAAGATGCTCGTAAGTTATTAGAAATTACTACTAATAATCAAAGCAAAATCATTAAACGTGCTAAAGCTGAAATTATTGATGCTGACCCTGATGATATCGAAGTTAAAGATTTATCTAGAACTCCAGATATCTTTGTTGGTAAAACTACTACTAAATCTTTCCATAAAGAATGTGTTGGTAAATGCATCGAAATTGTTAAATCTGTACGTGATGATTTAGAAGCTAATCTAGATAATGCTAGATTGATTAATAAAGAATATAAGAAACTTTTAAACAAAGTTATTCAATATAGAAATTCTACTAAGATTAGTGTTGGTGGTGATGATTATATCCGTAAGATTGAACGTATCATCATTAGTATGATCTCTGAAATCTGGACTTATCATTTGACTGTATATGCAATCAAAGCTCAATATATCTGCAATAACTATTATCAAGCTAAAGGCTTCTTAGCTCGTATTGCTGGTATGGCAAATGAAGAATTTGTTGATGATAGAGTTGAAGCTGTAGCTGAAGAATCTGCTAAGTTCTTAAAAGAACAACAAGCATTCAAATTCTCTAAACTTACTGATTCTGAAATCTTGATGAATCATATCACTGATATGAAACACAATGATCTTATTATGGATTGCTGTATTAAAGAAGCAATGGTTCTCGCTGAAGGCGTAGACGTTGAAAATCGTTTAGCAGCTATTCATGAAGGTGCTTGGGATAAAGTAAAAGAATTCTTCAATAAGATTAAAGAATTCGTTATGGGTCTTTTCGATAAAGTATCTAACTGGTTTGATAAGTTCTTCAAATCTAATAAAGAATACCTTGATAAATATAAAGACCAATTAAGTAAACCTACCGCTGGTTTCACTACAGTCAACATGCCTAACTATGAAGAAGGCTTAAAACGTATTCAAGCTCAAACTACTATTGATTTCAATGGTGTAATTAGTACAGCTACTAATATGAATGAAGATACTGATGTAGATGAAGTTATTACTACTTTCCGTAAAGGTATTATTTCTGACTATAATGGTACCGACGAATGGAAAGAAACATGTAATGATTATTTCCAAGGCGGTAAAGATTCTGATAAAGATTATTCTGCTAATGAAATTAGCATTAGTGCTTATGCTGAACAAGTATTGGCTATTCCTAAGATTGTAGACAATATTAAGAAAGATAGAGCTACTAGTGATCAAATGTTTAAATCATTAGATTCTGCTATCAATAAAGCTGCAAGTCAACAACCTCAACAGCAAACTGATGCTAATAAACCTCAAGTGGATAATGCTAAAGCCAATGCTGCTAAAGGTCCAATGGCTCCTAAGCCTTCAGCTGCAGGTAATACTACTCCAGGTCCAACAGTTGCAGATCATAAAGAGTCTACATACTTATATGGCGATGTATTTACAGAATTAGATATTCAAACTACTAATGCACCTGCTCCAGGAACAACTGGTAGTAATAGTGCAGCTATTACTAAAGCTGGTAATCAAACAATTGATAGTGTTAAAAATGGCGGTATTACTTCTAAAACTGCAGTTAATGCACAAAAAATTGTTAATAAGATTGCATCTACATATAGTACATACTTGCAATGTAAATACCAAATGGCTGAAAAGATTATGTCCGATTATATGAAAATTATTAAAGTTCATGTATCTGCATATGTCAACGCTGGTAATGATGCTGAAAAAGCTCAAGAAAATAGTTAATAAATACCCCTATGGAGTTTAACTCCATAGGGGATTTTCTTTATAATTTTTTAGCATTCTCTGCAGTGTTTTTAGGGAGTTTAGCAAATGTCATATTAGTAGTTGCTAAGAAACGTTCACCTTGATTAGTATATACTTCTATCTTAGATAGCATAATATAATCAGTTGTATCTTCTTTATGCTCTTTAGTATTATTATTGATTAGATATTTTAGATTCATATTAAATATAGAGTTGTCTAATTGTTGTTTGCTTAAAGATAAGTAAACTGACTTCAACTCTAAAGCATGTTTAAAGTTTTTGATTAATCCCATATTATCGTTAGGAATGCGGATTAGCTTACGTTTACCTAAGTCTTCTACTATATCAGTTAAGTCTAATGCTACATCTATCATGGATTCACCATTAGTACCAACCTTAGACATATCGCTTATTCCACTTATAGCAGTACTACCACTCTGGTATAGTGAACTTAAGTTACTTTTTAATGCTCCTAGTGACTTAGTTGTATTGATTATGCTATTCTTAGTGTTAGCAATTGCAATGTTTTTTGTATCTTGTAAAGATTTAACATATGTATTTGCACCCTCAAGAATTTGTTTAGAGAAGTCTTTAGGAATCTCTCTTGTAGCAGCTATTTGTTTCTTTAATCCATCACCTACATTGGCATTTAATTTAAGACTATTCTTCATTTGCTCAGCGAAACCTTTCATATCACTAAGCTTCATCTTACTAAAGTCTAAATTCTTTACTAATTCAGGAAGATTAGATTTAAGAGCTCTAAGATCTAACTCATGAGTTTCTATAGCCTTACCAGTATTGTCTTTTTTAGTTACATAGAATAACTTATCTGGTGTATCATTTAAAGAGTTTACAATAATCTCATTACTAGTTATATACTTAGTATACTCAGCATTAAAGTCAGTCATACTTTCTTTAAAATGAATATTAGATTGCTCTCTCTTTTCAGGAAGCTTACTAACTTCTTTAGTTAATTGAGCTGTATTATCAGTAAAGTTAATTGGAGATATAGCACCAACTAGAGAACCAAAGTTTTCTATATGATATATCTGACCAGTATATGCTTCTTTAAATTTACCAAATTTATCTTCAGATTTCTCTACTGTATTAGTAGATGTAGTTTGCATAACTACAGTATGTTTAATGATATTAGTCAATACATCTTTTATATTAGTATCGGATTTTCTGACAACACCATCTAAACCAACTACTTCTGCAGTACCATCTAAAGCAGTCTTTGGTAATTCTCTTAATAATGCTTCAGCTTGTGTAGCTACAGTATCTATTACAGACTTAGATTCTTTAGCTTGCTCTACTATTTGATTAAAGTTACCTTTAATAGTATCAGTAGTCTGATGAATATTCTTTACTACTTGACGTACACTAGTAGATACTTTCTTAATAGCATTCATAGTATTCATAATATTCTGGTATACACCAAAGATACCACCAAATGCTCTAGAGTTTTTAAGATAACTTTGTTGTACAGTTTTAGATGCATCAATTACTGCAGTAAATCCATTAAGCTCTTTATCAGTTATATTATCTTTACCATATTTAATATCAGTAGTTGGTATATCAACTATATAACTTTTAGTTTTATCATCATCTCTAAAGCCTTCTAATATAGCCTCTTCTTTACCACCGATATCTGATAGGTTAAATTTAATAGTCGCATACTTATCTACATTTCTTAATGTAGCTTTACCTGACTTAGATACTAGATAGATATTATCTAAATCCATAAAGAATCTATATCCTGTATTATAGAATACACGAATAGTATTTAGATAGTCTAATGTCTTAGATAAAGACTCTTTAGGTGGAATAATCAATTGCTCTACTAATTCAGTCTCAGTAAATGGTTCAATCAATAATGGCTCACCTATATTGAGTAAGTCTACTATGATATTCTGCATAGAAGATTTATATATAGTTGCATTATTAGGACTCAGATTTCTATCTACTAACTTCTTAGATATTAATCCTAGTTTAAGAATTCTATATACATCTTCACGATCTTCATCTTTAGAATCTGTTTTAGCATAATCTATATCTTCTGTCTTGTTAGTATCATCATCAGTAAGATAAGAGAACTCATGTTTAAAGTATAATTGTTTTATAGCTGCATTATTATCTAATTGGTATTTATAAACAGCCATAATCATTGTAGCAGTCTTAGAGTTCTTGATAATATTATCTGCAAACTTCTTATCTATATGCAAATTCATAGTAGCAATTGGCATATTATATTTATCATACTCTTTATATATAGTTAAACTTTTTATATTATTCTGATCAATCAGTTTTGGTTCTTTATAATCCATACAGTTATAGTATAGATCAATATAGTATTCATATTTAAGTTGTGGCATAATATACACCTCCGGTTATCAAGATGTTCAAAATAGCCCATTTTAACAAAAAAATAAATCCCATAGGAGATTAGACTCCTATGGGAATAAGTTTTATATTCTATCTATATCTATAGGGTTATCTCTAAAGTATTTTTCATTTAGAAGTTTAACCATATCAGGATCTTGTAAGTTTACATCCCAAGATCTATCTAGATAGTTATTAGACATTCGATATAATTCTGTTTGATAAGATAAATCTACAGCTTTATATCTATTAACTAATTCTTCAGTTCTATCTGGTGCTAATAAAGATATCATCTCAGTATATTCTGGAGAGATATATGCATTAGGAATCTCATGTCTATTAATAGCATGATTAAATATATTCAATGTATTAGATACATTATTGAATGAATATAAATCTCTATGCTCATTACGAGTCATAGCCATAAATAATCCAAATAGTTGTGGATTAATATTAACACATTTCTTGATTGTATTATCTGATAGCTTATACTTAGCTAATAACTCAATCAATGCATTATACTTATCAACGATTCTATATCTAATATTATTTTCTACCCATTTATGATCAATAACTACTGTTTGATCTTTAGCAAATACTGGGACTGCATATTGCAATGAACTACTAGAAATAATCATGTTAGGACTATTATCAGTTCTATCCATGATAGTAGAGTTGATCATTACAGATGTTTCATAAGGTCCTTCAATATAATAGATGTCTGGTAAATACTTACATAGTTCTTTTAAGATAGCAGTATTTTGAATCATGAATGTAGTAATCATATCAGCTAACATCATCTTTTCAATATTAGTATGATTATAGTCTGGATAGAATTTCTCATTCATTAACATTGGACCAGATGTTTGCATTAGATAAATACGTGTATGAACTCCATAGTATTTCTTATAGAAAGCTCTATAATGAATACACATATTTACTACCGCTGCAGCAACAGATGATCTGTTACCTATAGCTACATCAGATCTATACATCTTTCTAAATAGTTGGTATAGATCGATATATACATTCAATACATTTGCATTACTACCAGCAAATGCAATATTAGTTATTTCAGCTAGTGTTTCATATCTAATATAGTTTGCTACAACTATACTTTCAGCACTAGCTGGTCTATATCTTCCTCTAAAGTTATTTTCCATTATGAATTCCCACAATTCTTACAATGAATACTTCTATTTAACTTAGCAAAACATTCATCACAAATACCACTAAACATGATTTTGGATGGATGTCCTTGAGATTTACCACAGAATACACAATGAAATGGTAATTTCTCAGCTTTCTTAATACGTTCTAAACAGCTATCGCAAAACATGATCTTCATATCACGTACATCACGTTGCTCAATCTTATGGCAAGACTGACATTCAAAATCCCAATGCTCTACAAACTTAGGTTTCTCATTTGTAAATACACAGGTTTCATAAATGCATCTACCATTAGCATTACGATATACACAAGTTGTTCTCTGACATTCTTCAAACTGTTCATACGGTGGCTGTGTCTTACTCTTAATTTCTTCCTGATTACCAGGTGTTAATTGTGATGGCATAATTCAATCCTCCTAATTAATAACTATATTATACATCAAGGTTATAATATATCACTTCAACTTATTAAAGTCGAAGTAAGTTACGTTAGATGAGTCTAAGTCTTGCTTATTCAACTTATTAACTGTAGAAGTATACTGAGTTCTATTATAAAGCATATTCATATACTTAAGATGAACTTCTACTCTAGGTTTAATAGAATAATACTTTCTAACTGTACCATCTATAACTAGAGTATCATCTAACCATATATTAGAGTTAAACATATCCGAATATTTCTTACCAATATTATCCCAGTCAGGTTTATTAGTTGGTCTAATTAAACCAATCTCTGCTAGGAATGTATCTACTGTATTAAAAGAAGTTGGTGTCTTAATAAATGCATTAAATTCTACATCACATGGAGTATAAAGCATTTGCTGTACTTGATTAAGTTCACCACTATCTAATAGTCTTTTCATGAATACATTATCTTCTTTACCAGTAATGGAGTATACATGAACAAACTGAGAGTTAGCCATAGCCATATTAGCTAAGTTATATCTATTAACTATTCTAAACCGAGGACGTGGAGATCCTTCAGGTTCTTCAAATAGTACTACTTTAATATCAATGAAATCTAATGTATTCATCATTAGATTTCTTTTATCTAATATCTCTTGCTGTTTAGCAGGAGTTAATTTATATTTATCATACATCCATTCTAATCGTTCTTGGAAGTCTTCTGGTATATTGCCATACTTCTCTTCATATTCATAGAACTTCTGTTTACGATTCTTCATAAAATCACCTCAAAAATAAAGACTTAAGGTACTTAAAGTACCTTAAGTCAATGTTTTGATTAGTATATAAATTTAGCCCTTACGGAATACACGGTTAGTGATAATATTAGCAATACTATTACTAATCTTAGTTTGAATCGAGTTAGGGAAGTTAACAAGTGTTTGCTCTTTTAATGCTAAGAATAAACGAGCGGTACGAATAATATCAGGTTCATTAGTATTTACACCAGCCATATTAGCTAAGTAAGTAATTAATCCGACATTACCAAATGTTTGACTTGCGCCTTTACCGAGGATACGTTCAGATGAGATAGAAAGTTTACTATATAAGTCTTTAATTTCTATACTTACATCTACAGTTGTAGGTAAACCATCAACTGTCCAACCACCTTCAGATCCTTTTTGGACTGACATAGACATTAGACCCATGTCAATATTAAAGAATCCACGGTAGAATGCTCTAACTAAGAATGGAGATACATATCCATTTGGAGATACTTGACGTGGTGCACACATAGCAATCAAATGCATTAGTGGTACACCAATATTTATATACCAAGATCGTCTATCATAATCTGGAGATACTAATTTAAGGTTAATAGAGTAACTACTTGAGTATGAGGAATCAGCCCATAGTTCAGGGAACTCTAATTTACCACCAGCAAATACTGTCTTAGCACCATTCATGATCATACCCATGAAACCTTTCATTGTGCCAAGACTACCAGTTTTAGTCATCTTATCTGTATTACCAGCATCTTTATTTAATTCCTTAGCAGAGAATAAGTCAACATCAAACCCACTAATACCAGTTAAGAATTGTACTTCCCGACCAATATCGGACATGCTGTTGATTTTATCTGCTAAGATACTTCGTGCAGTATCATTACCGAAGTTTTCTGAGATTTGTGTTTCAGAGTTTAGATATAAACCTACACCACCATAATATGAATAGTTATGTGCAATTTCATTCTTAGATCTATCAAACCAGTTGATATTACCGATTTGCTCACCATTATACATTTCACCATTTATATTTAAGAATACAGATAGTGCTGTACACATAGAGTTTACGTATCTATAATAATCTTCTGCTTCAAATTGAAGAGTATAATATCTCATTTCATTATCAGTAGAGTTAGCTAGTTTATCAATAGATTGACCACTAACTGCACCAAGCAATGAATTTAATACACTCTTACGTTTCTCATCAGCATAACCAGCCATAAAGTCTGGTATACCTGGAGTAAGAACTAATAGTGGCATCTTAGAAAGAATCTTTTCATGGAACTTTCTACCAAAGCCACCTAGTTCTGGAATCCTATTATCTACATTCTCCATCCATTGATATGGCATACCCATAACAGTAGATAGTTCTCGTTCTGTAAATTTAAGACCATTACCAGCTCTAGTACCATATACATATGATGCATTAGTACCAGCTACAATTTCTGCATATAAATTATCAGCTCTATTTCTAGATTCAGCTTGAGCTTTCTTATACTTTGCAGGATCTACACCAGTCATTTTCAAATAAGAATCTTTAATACCAGCTAATGCACTATCAGGATCCTGAGGCTGATTTGCTTTAGGATCCTTAGCTTTATCTTTAGCATCTTTAGTATTCTTATCAGTTTCTGTTTTAGGTTTATCCCCATCACCTTTACCAGGTTGAGGTTGTGGGTCTGGTGTAGGCTGAGGTTGGGGTTGTGGCTGAGGATCGGTTTGATCGTATACATACGAGTCTGTAAATATTGCAGGATTATCAAAAGGATTTGCCACTTTAAAATATTTTGTAAGGGGCAGTGCAGCTTCCCCTTCTATTTTCCCAATTCTGGATTAAGAGTTCCATCAGAGAAGAAGAAACCGTCAGATTTTTGAACCATCTTCAAATCTTTACGCCATACCCAAGTTTGAATACCTTTTGGGTAACCAAGTAAAGCTAATTGTTTAGAAGAGTCAAGTAATGCTACGATATGTGTTGTAGGTTCATATTCTTTTTCAGGTAACGGACGACCATAAGCGTCTACTGCACCTTTCTTAAGCATAACTACATCACCATATTTTGTTTTTTCATCAGCATCTGGGTAATCTTCAAATCCTTTATATTCATCAAAGTATTGAGTTGATCCAAGCATAGAGATACGACGTACATATCCACGTTCAAATTTAATCCAAATATTATCTGTTAAAGTTGGTTTACTACCATCAGTATGATAAATAAATCCAGGTACTACGTATTCAGCATGTACTACTTGACCTTTACGACAGATGCCAACTACTTGAGAGTAGTCATCTGGATAACGTCTAATATATGTAGGTACGTTGCTAACGTGTTGGAAATTTTTATTTACAATCATAGTAGACTGAGGGTTATTATCTTTTGCCATATGATTTTATCCTCCATTAATAACAAAATTTATATTTAATAATGTGTTAAGGGATCCTACAGATTAGGATCCCATTTAACACCCATAATGTCTTTCACATGTCGATCTAATTCAATTAATACTTTATTGATAGCTCCATGTGTTAATACTGAAGTTACCATACGAGCATTTACTGAACCGACAGGTAAGAAGCTATGTACTGTTTCATTTGGTCTATATTCAGAGTAAGGTTCTTTACCTTCAGGGAAGATTTCTTTTACTACCCCTTTAAGAGCAGAGAAGTATACTAGCTTATCACCAACAGACATCTTATCATAATACTTGATATAGAATTCTACTAATACTTTACCTTCAGCATGTTTTAGTTTACCAACAGCTGGTAATACACCTGAAGTACCATATTGAGATCCATCGATACCAAGTTTACTTAACTTAGATTTCATCTTATCAATTGGTGCATTGTATTTATTAACAAATGCAGCTAATGACTTAGACATTTCAGAAGTTGGAATAGTAGAGTAAATCTTAATATCTTGGAGTTTACCAGTTACTTTAGATTTAACTTTAATCTTACCAATTTCATCCATAAGTTCTTTAGATTCACTGCCTGCATTCTTGGATACCATCTTATTAATGATATCAGTAGCATCTTGATCTTCCAATGCTGCACGATAAGACATGATAACTTCACCTTCGTGGAGTGGTTTACCTATCTCTACACATTGGATATCAATATCTTTAGCATCCATTAATACATCAACTTGTAATACTATTTCAGATGCCATCTTTTCAGATAAATCTTGAGAGATAATAGCACTATCTTCAAAGCCTTTATCTGTATGCATAATAGCTACTTTAGTTAGAGTACCAATATTGTAAGCTAAGTTACCTACACCGACTTTATCAGAATAACTATCTTTATCATAAGCTATGATCTCGCCAGTCTTAATAGTTTGACCTTTCTTATAGTTTTTAGCTAAGTCTAATTTAATAGTGATAAAGAAACCACCATCGGAGTTCTTTTCTACTTTTTCTCTTAGATCAATGAATTCTTTTTCACTACGATTACTCTTATTAGCTATAATCATATAATCATCATTAACTTCTTCAACTATAGCATTCCATTTAGTCTTATGAGCAAATGTATCTGAAGTCAAGTAAGCTAATGCTTGGTCTGCACCATTAGTTACTAACAATGGATCTTGAGAATTAGTTCTCATGCCATGCTTAGATGTTTGAATGAATGTCATTGCTGTACGGAATGGATCATCACGAGTTGTACCAAATGGAGTCAATGCTTCAGTGATAGATAATGTATTAGCATCAGACATTCTATCTAGTTCACCACCAGATTTAATATAACCTTTAGTAGATTCAATACCCATATTGATTGTAGCCTGTCTATTAATACCTACAGTGGCAGAGAAACCAGTAGACATAGATAGCTTATTAATCATTGTATTATCATAAGTACGTTTATCTAATGAATAACTTCTATCAGAGTTCATACCAGATAAACCTTTAAAGGTAACTGTATTAGCAGATTCTAATTCCAATAATGGAGATAACTTAGATAAGTCACTTGTAGTTACATCTGATAAAGCCATATCAATAACTGCAGATTGCTTCATAGTCATCTTAGCATCTTTACGATTGTTTTTGATTTCACGTAAATACATACCATAGCTAGTTGCTAGTGTCTTATATAAGAAATGAACTAAACGTTCATTAGTACGGAATCGGTTACCAGTAATATCAGTATGACGATTAAATTTATTAGTAGTCAATAAGCTACTAGCATATGCTAATACTTCAATATAGTCTGTAGGAAGTTTATAAGTCTTACATACTTCCACCGTTATAGGATCCATCATTAAGTTAGCAAATGAATCTAAACCATCTGCTCTATTACGACCACCAAAGTCATCTAATACATCTAACCACATAGCTTTTGTATCAATATCAGTCAAAGAGTATTCTTGAGTATTAATTACAGCTAAACCATTAACTAGTAATGCCGCATCAGGTGCATAGCTATCATTAAAGGATAAGAATCCATCATTGAATCTAAAGTAATTCTTAGTATTAGTAGGACGTTTCTCGCTTAGATTATATTCAATACCAGCAGCATTTAATGCTCCAGTTAATCCAGCAGTATATGCCATGACTACAATAAGAGGAATCTTACTATTCAAGATACTAGCTTGAGAGTAAGTCATTCTAGCACCAGGCTTCATAAATGTATAAGCATATTTATGTATACCTAGATGGTTGATTAAAGATGAAGATACGCCTTCCTCCGGTACTGTAATAGGTTGATTATCTTTAGTGATACCAACAACCATAAATCCTTGATCAGATTCTATTTTAACTTTCTTTTCTTCAAGTTTATGGATAAGTTCATCTCTATTAAAGTAGTATACTCTACCATCGCTAGTAGTAATCTTATTAAAGATTTTAGATAGCTCTACATATTCTGCAGGTAATTCATATTTAGCAGAGATCTTAGCATTATTACCTAGATCAATCTTAGATGGTGTAGGTATATCATTATCATCTTTTATTTCAAGCTTATAGTTATTTTCTTTAAGCTTAGTTAAAGCTCTAATTAGAGCATTAGTAGATTGATTAATCTTACCAACTTGACCATATCGAGTAATAAAGATCTTATTGTAGTTAGATACTACTTGGACTGTATCCTCATCTGTCTTAATAATAGGTAAGTTGATTAACTGACCAGGGATAATCTTATCATTACCACGTAAACGTAAGAAACGTTTATTAATAATCTTAGGCATATCAAAACGTAATGTATGACGTTTACCTAAAGAGTCTTCTAAGTAAACTGTATATGTAATGATAGAATCTTCAGATGTAGATCTATCTTCCATGGATACATCAATTACACTCATTGGTACATCTTTATTTTGAGATAAAGAATGTAAGCACTTCATAATATCTGCATCGATATTATAGTCAGCTTCAAAGTTAGGTTTCTTTAAGTTAGCCCATTCATCATCAATAGTTTCTACATTCTTAGATAAGTCTGTAGATTGTAATGGAGTATCTTCAGTTGCAACTAATTCGGCAATAGTAGAATTGGCAATCTTTTCTTTTAAGAATTTATCATTAAGATCATCCATACGAGCTTTACGAGTAGCAGAAATCTTAAATGTATCATCTTGATCATTCTTAGCTTGTAAGATTAACTCTTTTAAGTCTACAGAATTATCCATTTCTTTCTCTGCTTCTTCAGCGTTCTTAGTATAGTCTACGATATTCTCAACTGATTGATTAATTTTATCTTCTGTAGGTTTTTCAATCTTAGTTGGATCTATGACTTGATCTGCACCAGTGATACCTTTAGCTACAATCAATTTAGGTTGATCTTTTATTTCAGCTTTAATAGGTGCAGTAGGATCGACATCTTGAACGCGACTTACATTATTAACTTCGATACCAGTTAGATCTTCAATCTTACTAATAAGTCTAGTCTTAATATCTTCTTTATCTTCAGGAATATTGTCTTCCACGATATCATTATTTCTAATCTTTAAAATATTAGTCTTGAAGAGATTTAGATTCTTCATATCTAAATCTTCCATCTTCATTTTAAACCAACTATTATTACCAATAAAGATAAAATCCATTCCAGCTAGTTTATCTAAATTCTCTTTAGGTTTCTTAAAGAGTCTAACTATCATAGAGAATGGATTGATGGACTTACTAAATTCAAATAAAGAAGTAGTTGGAATATCTCCAGCCCATTCATTTACTGGAATCAATACAGTCTTTTTAGTATATCCCTTATAGTTTGGATTATTAATGAATCTATCAAATAATGCATATAGTAAGTCTATAGCTTTATCTCTATTATAAGTTTCACTCATAGTGAAGATCTTATTATAGATATGATTATCGACATAGATATTTTTATTCTTATACTTGTCGATAGTTGGGTAAGTATACTTAATATACTTACATTCATTCTTGATTCTATTTAATCTAAGTTTAACATCCTTAGAGTTACGTAATCTTTCTTTGTACAAGATCTTTCTTAATCGTGTATCTAATACATTCTCAGGAGTAGCTTCAGAGAAGAAAAATAAGTTTTCAGAATCTTCAAAATGAGATTCTGTCATTATAGGATTATTACCATAGACTTTAGAGTTATATACATCATCAACGTCTAAGTCTTTATTTATAATTCTACTAGGTTTGAGTAAATACATAGCATTCCATTCAAGGAAGTATGAATTAAACATATTTAGATTACTAATAAGCGGATGCTCAATCAATTGCTTAGATTGCTCTAGGCTTTTAGTCATTAGGAAAATAGCACTACCATGTCTTTTGTCTTTCTTATTGAAAGGAGTAAAGAATGGAGTTTTAAGTAGTCTGAAAGGTTTGACCTTATCTATATTAATAGGCATTGTAGTACCTCCTTCACTTATTCTATTGTTAAAATCGTATCACTTAACTTCATTTTTCATTTAACGCTCATGTAACAATCTATTAGTAAGGTTAACCTCAATTATAAATACACCAAAATAATTAAACAAGCAATTCAAGTGGCTTTATAATACTTTTAAAGTATATGTCTTATCTTATTAATCTATTAAAATCCAAATTACTCCGAATCAATTATTGGATTATATAGTGCTTAAATACATTATAACTTTAAATCTTTTCAGACATAATGCTTATAAATTTATTATAAGAAGCTTGATCCAGGAGATGGGTGGAAGAGTTATAACGAAGATTCAATCTTACATTTCTTAAAGTTATTGTTTTTATATATTCGAAATAATGATAACTTTGATTAAACACATATAGATATATTTCTAAATGTATTAACCGTACTACTATGAATCTGACTTTCTAAAAAGTCACTGCAATCCCAAACAGAAAATGCAATCATGCTAAACCCCCGTAGGCTACCCGGTCTACGGGGGTTTTCTCTGTCAAATTATATCTTATCCTGTACATTTAGATACGGAGGATTAATATAAATGGAAAAGAAAGACTTTCTAGTTGAGTTATCTAAGATGACTCATAAAGAACTTAATGACTTTATTAAGTCTAAAGGTAAAATCAAGTTAGTAGAAGCTATTATAGAGAATGCTAAGTCATTCGATTAGTTAATTATTAATACCCTAGTGTATTAAAATATAACACATGTAACACAAATGTAATCGAAATGATTCCCATTATTTTATTAGGAGGATTGAATCATGGAAAAAGAAAAAACAGTTCTAGCACTGATTAAAGATGTGCGAGACAACTTAACAAATGCATCTGCTTCTCATAAAGATGAAGTACGTGTTATGCAAGCTTTCTTAAATGATACTTCTTATGAAGTAGGAGTTTATGACAAAACTGGTAAAGTTGGTACAGTAGCACCAGCTAAAGAATTCCGTAGCGTTATCTCCAATGCTATTGTAGCTACAACTAAAATTAGCAAAGAAGAAGCTGATTCCTTGGTAGCTGGTTATGAAGCTAAAAAATCTGATGCGGAAAGTATGTTAACAGTATCCAAAGAATTCTTGAATACATACTTACAGACCAACCGCAAAATTGGTCTTGGTGGACGAGAAAAATCTAACGTATCTTTGATCAAGAAAGAAATCAAAGAATCTACACGTTCTTATCCTAAACAAGTTGGTGTAGATAATGCTGGCAAACCAATCTATGAAAAAGCTGAAGTTAAAGTTAGCCCTTATGATTCCATTAAGGTTTCTAGCCCATGCCCAGCTTGGATTAAAAAATAATTCATCATCAAATAATTATTTTTAGTATTTTAAAACAAATAAGATATTACAAAGTTCAAAAACCATAAAATCTGCTAAAGACATTTCCCTAAGATAGTTCATCTATCTTAGGGATTTTCTTTATACACATTATAATGAGATGCTTTAGACATATTAGCTTTTTAACACAATGGATACATATAATTGTAGGATGTGCAGTGGTTCGTACTTTTTCTATTTTACCTCAACCATATAAAGAGCATAATAAGATCATAGTTCATCCTACCATATTATATTCAATCCAAACTGATACAGTATTCCCTAAGGGCTTTCATAGTCCTTAGGGATATTGTATTGTCAAACATATAGATAGTGTACGTTGTTGCTACCAGTACACGTATGTTTCATTACAATTTTCCTCGATAATATATACTTGCCCAAGGGTCTTAATGGTCCTTGGGCGGTATATATTGTCATTTTGAACATTAGGATAATCTTATAAGAAAGGAGGACCTTATATTGGGACTCAAGATCACAAATTATCTTAAGAATCTTGGTAAGTCAGTAAAGTATGCTGCTATCGAGGGATTTAAGACGAATTACGATACTACATATAAATCGTTTGATCAAGCTAGTACCGCTACTAAAGAAACAGTAAATGCTATCGTTAACTACAGACAGACTTTCAGAAAAGCTCAAGAGTATTTAATGAAAACATCTGCTTATGAAGCGTCTAATCTAGCTCTCAAAAGTGCCAAAGAAGACTTAAAATCTGGTAAGCTCTGGAACCAAGATCGTGCCGATAAAGTCATGTTTGGTGGAGATGATGATGATTTTGACTGGAACTTTGATGAAGACTCTATAGGTGGAGATGATAGTGATAGTGGCTTAGATATCACTGATGGTGATAGAGCTGTAGCTAAAACTGTACATGAAGCATCTAAAGCTAATGCTGATCAAATTTCTGGTACTATCTTGAGTGCAGCTAAGTATAATGCTGATGTAACTAAACAGACTGCATCATTTATGTTTGCACAACAAGAACGATTATTTGGTAATTTAAATAACTCTATTATGGGTCTTGGTACTACAATGGGTAATATGCAAAACTTCATGACTACAAACATGCAGACGCATATTGAAAACTCAACCAAGTACTTTGAAGAGTCGACTAAATATCAACGTGAAAACAATGCTATCTTGAAAGAACTTCTTGATATGGAACGTGAACGTTTCAAAGAATGGAATACTGGTAGAGATGCAGAGAAGAAACGTCAAGATAAAGGTCTCAAACAAGATATCACTGATATCCTATCCAATGGTGTAATGGATTGGGGTGCTTATGGTAAGCATCTTAAAAAGGGATTCATTGACCAAGCTGAGAATTTTGGTCTTGGTATGATTAGCAAAGAAATGCTAATGGGTATGGCTGCTAATCCATTACAATATATTCCAGCTTATCTAGTTCAAAGAGCTATGGGTAAACCATTAGAAAAAGCTATTGGTGGATTTAATAAAACCTTAACTGGTTTATTTAATCAAATCAATGCCGATCTATTACGCTCTAAAGACAAAGAGGGTATGGGTGGTATTCTAGCTAGTATCTTCAGTGTTAAGATAGCTAATAAAGATAAGATTGATACTAGTAAATACTTTAAAGGTCAAGTACCTTTTGATGGTATGACTCGTAAATCTATCGTAGAAGTTATCCCAGCTTATTTAGCACGTATCGAATCACTCTTGGGTGGTGAAGAACGTATCTATGACTTTGATAAGGGTAAATTCTCTTCATTGAAGATTCTTGAAAGAGAAAAGAAAAGAAGAGATAAATCTTATAAAGATAGAGCTGGTTCTGGTATTAGAAATGCATTAGAAGAAGATATTAAGAGAATAGCTAAGTCTAAGAAGTTATCTGCTAATGAATTAAAACGATTAACAGATATGATTCCTGATGTTGAAGATAAACTATGGGATAATAAAGGTTCTTTTGATGCTGTAATGGAAACCTATGGTGATGACTCATTTGGTAAATTACTTAGATTCCTACGGATGAATAAGAACTCTAGAACTTATAAAGAGTCTAAAACCTTAGCTGCTGAATACGCTGATGCTTTCCGTAGCCAAGCAGAGTATTATCAAAACCAAGAGAAGGCTGGTTGGTCTCCTGAAGCTATGATGAATAATCGTAGTAAAAGTAGAGGCGAAGGTAAAAGTGCTATTCAAGCCAATAATGAAATGATGAGCAAAGCAATGGCTAATCAAGAATCTATCTTTAAAGCCATGCTCTCTGAACTTTACTTAATTCGTACAAGTGAATTCCGTAAAGGTAAGAAGCTTGGTGTTAGAAATAGACTTAATGCTACTGCTGCTCCAGATTACATTGATACTGACTTTATCAAATATAGTGTCTTAAAAGAAAATCGTGCTGAAACGATAGAAGAGACTTATGAAAAAGTTAAAGCTAGTAATCCATCTAGATCTAAAGATGCTCCAGTTGATCCAGATGAAGTTGGTAAGACGTTAGATGAAGTTGATATCAATAAACTTAGTAGTGTCTTTGGTGAAGATAAAGGCAAATTTGATAGTGTAACTAATGCTAAAGGTCTTAAAGGCAAAGGCAAAGCTGCTTTAAGCAACTGGTATGAAATTCTTAAAAATCCTAGATTATTTGCTGCTGAAGTTATTACTAAAGTAGATGATAGTTTATATGAATTCTTCTTTGACCATGAAACTGGTGAAAAAGATGAAGATGGTGAACAAATTCGTGGCTTCTATGATAAGATGGCTTTTGAATTAAAAACTACTTTCAATAAAGTTAGAGATTGGTTAGATAAGAAATTCTGGGAACCTATTGTCAAAAAAGGCTGGGGTAAGATTAAAGACTTCGCTAAAGACTTTGGTCTAGACTGGTTTAATGATGCTAAAGATTCTGCTAAGAATGCTCTAACTGGTGCTGGTAGTAAATTAGCCGAATTAGTTCGTGGTAAACCAGGCATGAATCCACTTCAAGCTGAAGCATTAGCTAGATCTATAATGTTTGGTCCTACACCTAAAAGTTTTCTAGATCCAAAAGATCAATTAAAGGATATTGCGGCTGGATATGCAGATGCTTTTAATCAGTCATCTGCTTTTAAACAACCTAAACCTAAATCTACTACTAGTAGTGATAAAGGTGCTAAAGTTGGTACATTGGATGATGCTCTAGCCATTTATAAAGCAAATAAAGAAAAAGGTTATGCTTTTGGTTCTTTATCTGTACCTCACACTGCATTAACTACTGTATCTAAAGGTGAGTTAATTATCCCATCTGATTTGAATCCATTCAATCCAGATATAGATAAAGCTGATCGTAAGAAAGATAAACAAGATGAATTACGATTAAGAAATAAAATCTTATCTCATGCTGATGGTGGTAACTTACTTGATACTGGTAAGAACTTCTTACAAACAGTAAAAGATAAAGCTCCTGAAGGAATGATCCAAGGTAATACTGTAAGAGAAGTTGTCGGAAGTGCTTTAGAATTTGCTGTTAATAAAATGGCTGGTAAAGTTGAATCAACTGATGGTAGTGCTTTAGGTCAAGCTGCTAAGGCTACCGTATCTTCTGCATGGGAAACTGGCTTAGATAAATTTGAAGATTATGCTAAGACTTTAGATCCAGAGGTATCTAAAGCTCTTACAGGCGATATAGCTAAACTTAGAGGTAATAGTGCTAAATTTGCTGGTCGTACTGGTGTAGCTGCAGGTGCTGGTGCTTTAGGTGCTACTGCAATATTTGGTCCTGGGGGATTATTAGCTGGTGCTGCTATCGGTGCAGCTGCTAATATTATCCGTGAAAGTGATACTGCTAAGAACTTCTTATTTGGTAAAGAAATGGCTGATGGGTCCCGTGAAGGTGGTCTAATTAGTCGTAAACAACAAGCTTTATTTAAGAAGTATATGCCTGACCTTGGTAAAGGTGCAGCTGCTGGTATTATTCCTAGCTTAATGCTTGGATTTGGTCCAGTTGGTGCTATTGCTATCGGTGGTGCTTATTCTCTTGCTAAAAATAATCAAAAAGTTAACGAAAAGATTTTCGGTAAAACTTACTTTGATAAAGATGGTAAAGAGATAGGTCGTAAAGATGGATTAATTCCTAAGAAAGTACAAGACTACGTTAAGAAAAATATGCCTAAGATTGCAGGTTTTGGTGGAGCAGCTGCTTTACTAGATCCTACAGGGATGGGTTTATTAATGAACTTTGGTCTTGGTGCTGGATTAGGTCTTATTGGTACATCTAGTAAATTCCATGATATGATTCTTGGTAAGAAGAATAAAGATGGTGAACGTGAAGGTGGTCTAGTAGGTGCTTTAAAAGACAATGTAGTAGATCCATTACGTCGCTTCGGTACAACTTTATATCAAGATTTCTATAAGTTTATGGATTATAACTTATTCAGTCCTTTAAAAGGTACTGGTAAGATGCTTGCACAAGTCTTTAAGAATATGGGACGTAGCATGAAATATGGTATGTTTAATATCTTAGAGAAAGCATTTGGTGGTCCATTCAGTATGCTTATTGGTAAGCAAGTAAATGATATGCTTCTTAAACCTTTAGGAAGAATACTTGGTACTACATTCGGTGGTATTGGCGATTTAGCTAAATTTGCAATCGGTACTCCTATTAGAGGCATTGGTTGGGGATTAAGAAAATTCAATAACTGGGGTAATAGAGGATTAATTAAGAGAGGTCAAGCAGATCATTTAAGTGCTAATGAACGTCTTAACTTAATGGAAGGTAGAAATTATGCTAATCGTGAACGTGATATGGCATTAGCTACCGCTTCTGTTGAAGACTTAAATACATTAGAAAGTAGTTTGAGTATCTTTAATAGCCAATTTAAAATTGGTGGTGGTGCTGAACGTTCTACTGTTAAGCGTTTAGAAAGTAAGATCAAAAAATACTTACCAGCATCTGCTGTTAAGAAAGTTTGTCAATTTGCTTATGATGGTAATACTAGAGATGCAGCTGCATTTATATCTAGTTTGGATATCCCTGCAAATGATAAGAAAGCTGTAATGAATGCATTTGAAAAAGAAGTAGAATTCATTCAAGCTGCTAGAGGTAGAAAGAAATTTAGTAAAGAGCAAATGAAGGCTGCTCAAGAAACTCTTAAGAAGTATAATATTGATCCTACAGATAGAAAATCCTTAGGTATTGCTTTAGACCAAGTAAGTGCTGAACGTAGTCGTGCAGAAGATGCTGAACGTTTAATTGGTAAAAATGGTGAGAAATTTACCACTGAAGAAGCTAAGAACGTAGCTGAAGGTATGTCTCAAACTAATGATATCTTAACTCAAATTAGAGATGCTTTAATTAAATCTGAAAATGGTGCTTATGATAAAGATTATTATGATGATTTAACTAGAGCTAAAGATGAAGAAACAGTTGAGATGTTTAGAGGTGAAGTTGATTCTGATTCAAGAAGATTTGTTAATCAAAACTTAGGTCATCTTGACGTTACTGGTAATAATGCTTCATTTATTATGGGTAAGAAAAATAAACGTAAGTTAAATGCTCTTAAGAAACTTCCTGAAGGTACTAAGATTGATTTAGATGCTTTATCTAAATTAAGTACTAAAACTCTTAAACGCTATTCTCAACTTGCTATGGTAATGGGACCTACAGCTATCCAATCTATTGGTGATCCTGCAGCATTAGCTCCAGAAAAAATTGCCGATGGTGCATTTAAAAGCTTGGTTAAGATTGCTACTTATCTTGGTAGACATGATAAAGATTTCAACTTTAAATCTCCATTATCCAATTATATAGGAATGTCGGCTGAGCAACTTAAATATTTTGAACAGCTTATCGACTATGGTATGGATCCATCTATTTCTTCTCAAGCTGCAGACTGGGCTTGGAATAATAGATGGCAATTTACTAATGCTAGTACTCCAGATGAACAAGTTGCATTCACTAGAATGATTGGTGATATTACTAAATCTACTGCAACTAATAAAACAGCTGCCGCTGCAGCATCTACTGTAGTTGGTAATGCTTCTAAACTTGCTCCTAATACAACTGCTGCTAGTCAAGCTAATGAAATTGCTCAAGCTGGTGGACATAAAGAACGTTCTGTTGATTCTGATGGTAATGAAACTTACGAATCTACAGATGGTTCTAAGAATAAAGCTGATACTGAGTCTGCTCATGATAAGAAGAAAGAAGAAGATGCTAAAGATGAAAAGAATGCAGAACGTCAAGGTTCTATATTCTCTAAAGCTCTTGGTAAACTTAAAGGATTTGGTGATTCTGCTAAAGAAGGTGCCAAAAATGTTAAAGAAAAATCTCAAGGCTTCTTACATGATATAGTAGATGGAATCTTTGGTAAAGGCGGTGGATTATTTGGTGGTCTAGGAACTATCCTTGGCGGTGGTTTACTATTATCATTCTTAGGTCCAATGCTTCCAGAGATTGGTAAGATCTTAACTCATACTCTATTACCAGCAATTGGTGGATTCTTAAAGAATACTGTAATTCCATTATTCGTTAAAGGTGTAGGTAGTGCTCTTGGAGGATTACTTGACGGCTTTATTGGTAAAGAAGAACAGCAAGAAACTGATGAAAATGGTAATCCTGTATATAATCCTGATGGTACTCCTAAAATGAAAACTACATACAATCCTACATTGGGAGGTATGGCAGTCAATGGTGGTGTCTTAGGCTTCTTAGGATATAAAACATTTAAAGCTGGTAGAGGTATCTATAAAGGTGTCAAAGGTATCGGTAAAGGTATTGGCGGCGGTTTAAAATTAGGTAAAGCTGGATTTAGTTTCGCTAAAGAACTTAAACGTTCTAAGAGCTTTGGTAAATCTTGGAGAGCTGGTAAGTTTGTCTATAAGAATACTAAACTTGGTAAAGATATAGGTAAAATTGCTAAGTCCTCTGAAGATGCAGTTAAAGCAAGTCGTTTAGGTAAGTTATCTTCATCTCTTATGAGTAAAGCTCTAGGTGCTTCTAAAGAAGGTCTAGCTAAAATTGGTTGGGCTATTCGTGATAGAGCCGGTGTAGCTGGTTCTGCATTACTAGATGGTACAGCTAAACGTGCTGTTACAAGTAGTGGGCTATTCTCTAAAGCAGCAGATTTTGTTAAATCTGGTATAAGTAAAGTTGGTGAAGTTGCTTCTAAAGCTGCTGATAAAGCTATGGATTTCTTAAAAGAAATCTTAACTAAAGGTATCGAAAAGATTTCCACTTATGTACCTAAGTTAGCTGAGAAAGGTGCACAATTTGCTCCTAAATTAGCTACTATGATCTTAGATGGTATTAAAGGTTCTGCTAAATTCGCTAAACTTTTAGCTAAAGCTGGTACTTATGTAGGCGTTACTGCAATTACTGCTGGTATTGGTGGTATCGTAATTGGTATCATTACAGCATTAGACTTAGCTGCATCTGTAACTACAGGTATTAGTCGTTGGTATAACGTTGCTGAATGTCTTGCCGATGAACAACCTCCAAATGATGATGTTAAATGGGTAGCTGGTTTAGCTTCTGCAATTGACTCTGTATTATTTGGTATAATCGGACCTCAATTATTCTTCAAAATCTTAGCTTATATTTGGGATTTGAATGATGTATTAGCTCCAATGCAACAACGTGCATTAGCTGCATTGAATCAATATAACCAAACAGCTGAAAAGAAATTAGATTCTGTTGAAGAATATAATGATGAAATCTACGATAAGGATAAAGGCTTCATAGATGATATCAAGACTGCCTTTGGTGGTAGTGATTCTAATAAGAAGACTCCTCAATATAAACCAAATGCTCAACAGCTAGCATCACAAACTCCTGCTACTCCTGGTGCTCAAGGTACTGGTAAAAAAGGTCCTCTAGGTGCTGGTAGTGGTACTGCGAATGGTAATGGCTTATTAAGTGGCATGCAAAGTGACATGAATAAGCTTTCTCAAGGAACTAGTGGTTTAATGGGTAATCTTGTATCTCAAGCTGGTGATTTACAAGCACAAGTTTTAGGTACAGGTAAATTCTTTAAACAAAAAGATCCTCGATATGCTAATATCGGATTTAATACCTCTAGTGATACAATAAATCAAACTATTGGAGATTCTGGATGTGGTCCAGTTGCTGGTGCTAATGCTCTTATGGCACTTGGTACAGGTACTATTAATCCAGCTGAAGCTTCTAGTTTCGCATTATCTGGGGGGTATAAGGGTACTGATACTGGTGTTGCTCCATCCTTCTTTGAAGGCTATGCTGCAAGACATGGTGCTACTTCTTATTCCACTGATGCTCAAGGTACAATCAATGCTTTGAAATCTGGTAATCCAGTTGTACTTCAAGGTGAATCTAAATCTGGTACTTCTAATAGTCATCCATTTGGTTCTTATCCTCACTATGTAACCGCTACTGGTTATGATGCAAGTACTGGTAAAGTTACAATTCAAGACCCTGAGTCTAATCGTGATAATGCTACATACAATATCAAAGATGTATTACGTAATACTACAACTGCCAATGCCTTCGGTAGAGGTAGATTTGGTCGTAGTAAATTCAGTCAAGGTATTAGATTTGGTCGTGGCATTGAAGGCAATATTCCTATTATTTGGAATAAACTCCAAGGTTTAGGATTTGGCGATATTCATACTGCTGCGATCATGGGTAATATGGCTATTGAATCTGGTTTTGATCCAGCTATTAGTGAAATCGGTGGCGGTGGCGGCTTTGGTCTCTGTCAATGGGATGACCGTAAAGATAGCCTTGCTGATTATGCTCAAAGAGCTGGTAAAGATCCTTCTGATCTTGATATCCAACTACAATTTATCAAATATGAATTACAAGGTTCTGAATCCGCAGCTGCCTCTGAATTCTTTGCTGAAACTAGTAATATAGATAAAGCTACCGAAATATTCTGTAGAAAATATGAACGACCTAATATGGCATATGCTAACTTAGAAGGACGTAAACAAGCTGCAAGAGAAATCTTACAATCTAAAGGTACTGGTAAAGTAACTAGTATTGCTGGTGGTAAAGCTTCTGGTTCTACAAAGAAACCTGGATTATTATCTCCACTCTTCGATATGTATAATTCCATTAAATCTAACTTAGGTGCAGTACTTGGTATTGACTTAGGTGGTAATATTGGAGGTTCCTCTGGTGCAGTTGGCGGTGTAGGTGGAGCTGTTGGCGGCGGTAATACTAAAGCTGCATCTAACTGGGCTGATTCTATAGTTGGTAAGAAAGACTATGGTAATAATGGTTGTACTTCGTTCGTTAACGAATACTTACAACAAGCTGGTCAATCTACTATTGATTTGAATTGTGATAATGCATATCTTAATTCCAAAAATAATGGTCAACCTTATGCTTGGAAGCCTGGTAAGGATAATGGCGTTGAAGGTGATGTTGCATTAATTAATACTGCTGAAGATGGTTCATTCCCAGATGGTGTTCCAAAACCTGACCATGCAGTTATTGCTGATGGTCGTGGTGGCTATTGGGGTTACTCTGCATCTCAAAGAAATACAGTTCACGGTAAAATGACTGACTGGGGTGATGGTGGTAGTAATATCATCGGTTATATCGCTTCTGGTGGTAGTGGTAACGGTGCTCAATTAAGTGGCAGTGCTACTATGTCTCAAACTGATATGATGAAAGCATCTTCTGATGATTATGGTTTGGGTAAAAACGGAATAAAATTCGGTAGAGCTAAAGGCGTATCTAAAGAAGTTCAAATGGCAGTTGAAGGACGTCAGAATATCGAAGCTGGATTTAAAATGGCTAAAGACCAAGCTAGACAAGCTGCTAAACTTGGTATGGGTACAGATGGTGTCCCTGAAGCATCTAGCTCAGACTCTCAAGAAGTTATCTTATTACGTGCTATTTATAATGAATTGACTAAGATTACTGGTAATACTGCTGGTATTGGTACTTTACAAGCTAATCAAGCTCAAACTGCACAACAAGTAACAACTGTTCAAACAGGGTTACAAGGAGCTATGGCTACATTAGGTAACAAACTTAATGAAAAGATTAACATGGTATCTCAAAATATCCAAGGTCAAGTTAATAAAGTAACCAAGAATGTTTCTGGTAATACAATCAATCAATTACAATATTTAGCGTCTAAATAATATAATTCCCCTTAGGATCATAGTAATCCTAAGGGGATTTCTTTTGCTTTTGTAAAAAATTACAGAGTAAACAACGAAGTAATAAAAAATATGTATGAGATGGAGTAGGTATGATAAACCCTACACGATCGAAATTTGTGGCTAATTGGTAAAACTCCCACCATAACCCAGCAGGTACGGATGCATGGAAAACGACTCCATGCAGTGGTACGCCCTAACAGGCGTGCTTAACGTAAGCCCCTGCGGTTCCTCACAGTTGTCTGAAGCTTGCGAGAAGACCGGAAGG
>ENA-OWND01000475-OWND01000475.1-metagenome-genome-assembly--contig:-NODE-475-length-28414-cov-4.985930_pt1 | contig 28414 bp, 24 predicted proteins | sample MGYA00245342_ERZ651119 | MGnify/ENA primary metagenome ERZ651119 (study PRJEB26857, sample SAMEA4031756) | metagenome | biome: human; feature: oral; material: saliva | place: Philippines | collected 2014... | reverse complement strand
GGTCCGTTGCCCGCCGAGGCCGAGGAGTTACTGCGCATCGGTCCGCTGCGTCGGCTCGGTCGCCGCTGCGGAGCGGAGCGGCTGGTGCTCAAATCGCGTGCAATGACCCTCTTTTTTGTGGCCAATGCACAGAGCCCGTTCTATCAGAGCCGCATTTTCAGTCGAATCCTCGCTTTCGCCACGTCGCCGGCTAACATGCGGCGTTGTGAACTGGGCGAGAAGAAGGGGAAGCGCTATATCCGCATCAAGAATGTGGGGAGCGTGGACGCCGCCGTGGCAGTTTTGGAGCACTTTGTAAAAGAATTGCCACAAAATGAAGAGGAGGTGTGATTTTATTGGGAATTTTCTTGTCCTAATGCAGGTGGTGTGTTAAATTTGTTCTGGAAATTAATAGACAATCTTTCTGTATGAACAAAATTTACCGCAATGTCTGCTTTGGATTCGCAGCGCTGTCTGTGATCTTCATGATCAGTTGCTCTTCGCCCCATCGCCATTCCGGAGGTATGTCCGATGATGTGGATAGTACTGTTGACGAAAACTCGGCCTCAGCAAGGGAGTTGCGCGCCGCGCGACCTGAGACAGGAACCTCCGTTTATGAAAACGATGATGAACTCGACGATGAGAAAGAAAGCGCTATCGAGGTCTCTGCGCCGGATGATGGTACGGACTACGTGCTCATTGTGAAGGACTCCGATGTGATGGTGGCCAATGTTTATATTCGCAGTGGAGACACGTACGAACTGCATTTGCCGAATGGTGAATACGAGATCTACTTCTATGGTGGCAAGCGATGGAATCCGAAGAAAATGATCGGTGGACGCGTGGGGGCTTTCGAGCAGGGAGACTTCATGAAAGACGATGAGGAAGTGGCACTTGAAAATCAAAAAGTGACCTATACCTTGAAACAAACTGAAGACGGGAATTTCGAAATGACGAGCTGCGGCGAGGACGACGCCCTCGATTAAATGCGCAAGCTTCGGCCGTGTAAAATGAAAAATTGCAATCTGCACCTTGAAAACTACGTGGTTTTATTGGTCAGGTTGCAATTTGGTGTTATATTCGTGGTCTATTCACTCTAAAAACGTGCGCTCCCGTTCTCCTTTGAGATCCGTGAACGGGAGAAAGCGCCCAATTCACAGCGTCATGAATCACGAAAATTTTCTCCTCAATGCCAATCCCCTTGTCGCCTTCTTCCAGAAGTCGCCACGAGAATTCACCAAGGCCGACATCATGCGCTATGTTGCCGCATACGGCATTCGCATGATCAACTTTCTCTATCCTGCCGGCGATGGGCGTCTCAAGACCCTCAATTTCGTCGTCACGGATCGCGCCTATCTCGACACCATTTTAAGTTGTGGCGAGCGCGTCGACGGTTCGAGCCTTTTCCGTTTCATCGGAGCAGGCAGCAGCGATCTTTATGTGCTTCCCCGTTTCTCGACCGCCTTTCTCGACCCCTTCGCCGAGATTCCAACCCTCTGCTTGCTTTGTTCCTACTTTGACAAAGATGGTCGTCCGCTGGCTTCCTCCTCGGAACAAACGCTGCTCAAAGCAGCCGAAGCCTTTCGCGAAGTCACCGGTATGGAGTTTGAAGCGATGGGCGAATTGGAATACTACGTCATCAAACCCGACGAAGAACGCTATCCCGCAGTAGATCAGCGTGCCTACCACGAGTCGGCTCCCTTTGCGAAGACCAATGCGTTTCGCGCCAAATGCATGCTGGCGATTGCGCAAACAGGCGCTCAGATCAAGTACGGACACTCCGAAGTGGGCAATTTCTCACAAGATGGTTTGGTCTACGAGCAAAACGAGATCGAATTCCTGCCGGTGCCGGTGCGTGAAGCCGCCGACCAATTGGTGATAGCCAAATGGATCATCCGCAATCTGGCTTACGAAGAAGGGCTCGACGTGACGTTTGCACCGAAAATCACCACCGGAAAAGCGGGCTCCGGCCTCCATGTTCACATGCGTATCACGCGCGACGGCGAGAATCTCATGCTCGACGATTCGGGAAAACTGAGCAACGATGCGCGTCGAATGATTGCCGGCTTGGTGGATCTGGCTCCGGCCTTGACGGCGTTCGGCAACAAGAATCCGACTTCCTATTTCCGCCTTGTGCCGCACCAGGAAGCGCCCACCAATGTGTGCTGGGGCGATCGCAATCGGTCGGTGCTGGTGCGCGTTCCGCTCGGATGGACGGGCGATGTGGACATGTGCCGCGAAGCCAATCCACTGGAACCGGCGTCGCAGCGCAACACCCGCGGGAAGCAAACCGTGGAAATCCGCAATGCCGACGGTTCGGCCGACGTCTATCAACTGCTGGCCGGCATTTGTGTGGCGGCTCGTCACGGATTTGAAATGCCCGATGCGCTCGAAGTGGCGCGCGATACGTATGTCGATGTCAATATTCATGCCGCCGATCAGGCAGAACTAGTCAAGCGCTTGACGCAATTGCCCGACAGTTGCGCCGCTTCGGCCGACTGTCTGGAACAGCGTCGCGAAGTTTTCGAGCTGCATGGCGTGTTCTCGCCTGCCGCTATCGACGGCACGCTCGTCGAACTGCGTTCGTACGGTGATCGCACGCTCCGAGCAGACACGGCCGACCGCCCGCAAGAAGTGGCCGCCCTCGTGGAGCGTTTCTTCCACTGCGGATGACGTGAAAACAGCGTGCATTCACACGCGATGGTCCCGATACTCCTTCGAGGGGGTGTCGGGACCTTTTGTTTTTGCGATCGGTGTAGAGCAGAAACAGCCCCTCCGCTTCGAAAGAAACAGAGGGGCTGAAAAGGGAAGCGTGCGCGCAGGTTGGCGCAACGCGTGTTGTTTATTTTTTGGGCGTGCGAGCCAGTGTTTCGAGCACGAGGCGCCAGTATTTTTCCACCGAGGGAATGAAACAGCGCTCGTTGGGCGTGTGAGGTGATTGGAGCGTGGGGCCGAACGAAACGACGTCCATGCCGGGGCAGTGGCTCAAAATCACCGAGCACTCCAATCCGGCATGCACTACTTGCACCTTCGGATCTTCGGCAAAGAGGTCTTTGTAGACCTGTTCCATGAGCGTCACAATTTCGCTTTCCTGCGAGGGCTGCCAAGCGGGATAGGCGCCGTCGGTCGTCACCTTCATGCCGGCCATGGAGAAGCAGGCTTCGAGGGTGTCGACGCAGTATTGACGCATGGTGTCGCGGCTCGAGCGCACGAGGACTTTGAAGAAGGCACGGCCGTCGACGATCTCAACGATGGCCAGGTTGCTTGACGTTTCGACGATGCTCGGGAGATGGGGGATGAAGCGCAGCACGCCGTTGTGGCAAGCCAGGAGCGCGTCGACGAGGTTGTCTTGAATTTCTTCGGGCACGAGCGAAGTGGGCATCGCTTCTTCCTTGACTTCGATCTTGAGGTTGGGCTCGATCACCCCATACTCGTCGACGAGGTCACGTTGCCATTCTGTTTCCACCGCTTCTTTGAGGGCGGCCACATTTTCTGCCGGGAGCGTGAGCACGGCTTCTGCTTCGCGAGGAATGGCATTGCGCATGTTGCCGCCTTTCCATTCGGCCAGACGCGCCTCAAAATTGGCAATGGCGTCGGCCACCACGCGCGCCAGATTCTTATTGGCGTTGGCGCGACCTTCGTTGATCTCGAGTCCGGAGTGCCCGCCGCGGAGTCCGTGGAGCACGATGCGCACCGCTTTGTCGCCGGCTTCGGGAGCCACGGTTTGGAATTCGAGTTCGGCGGTAAGGTTGACGCCACCTGCCGATCCGACCATGAGTTCGCCGTGCGTTTCGTTGTCGAGGTTGAGCAGAATGTCGCCTTTGAGCAGCCCGTCTTCCATGTGGTCTACGCCGTACATGGTGGTTTCCTCATCGGCTGTGATGAAAGCTTCGAGAGGCCCGTGGCAAAGGCTGTCGTCCTCGAAAATGGCCATAATCGTTGCCACGGCCATCCCGTCGTCGGCGCCGAGCGTCGTGTTGCGCGCACGCACCCATTCGCCGTCGATCCACGTCTCGATGGGATCGGTTTCGAAGTTGTGTTGCGAATCGGGCGTTTTTTGCGGCACCATGTCCATGTGTCCCTGCAACGTCACCACCTTGCGGTCTTCCATACCGGGCGATGCGGCCTTGTACATCAGGACGTTGCCGGCGTTGTCAAGGCGAGATTCAATGTGGTGTTCCTTCGCCCAGTTGAGCAAGAACTGTTGTATTTTCTCGAGATGTCCCGAGGGGCGGGGCACTTGGTTGAGAAGATGGAAATTGCGCCAGATAGCTTCCGGCTCGAGCTTCAAAATTTCGCTCATAATGTTGCGGTTTTAGACTGTTTTTTTATGAAGAGCAGATCCGTCCATCCCCATGCTCCGGCGAGCACGACGAGGGCAGTCTGAATGGTGTGGACCAAAAGAACGAACGCCACCACGGGAGCTTCGGCCAGCCCGTAGAGCACGAGCACTGTCTTGACGGCAAAGTGCCAAGGTCCGGCACCGTTGGGCGTGGGCACGAGCACGGCGAACGAACCGATGCAGAAGGCCAGCAGCCCTGTGGCGGGATCGACCGATGCGGTGGCGGGAAAGGCGAAGAATGCGAGATAAAAATGCAGGTAATACCCGATCCAGATGCCGATGCTGTAGAGCAAGTAGACCCAGAAGGGACGCACGCGCCGCAAGGAGGCGATGCCGTCCATGAAACTCCGCATTTTGTCCCGTCCTCGTTGGAAAAAAGACATGCGCGCCATCAACACGGCAAGAAAAACCACCGCCAGGAGCAGGCAAATGGCCGTGACGAGGTAGCCGGTAGAGGTGAAACGCTCGAAAAAGCGCAGTGGCGCCGCGCCCGTGGTGTGCACGAAATGTAGATATTGGGGCAGTTGGATGAGTGCCGCTCCCACCGTGAGGAGAATAAGGAGTAGGGAGTCGACAACGCGCTCGGCCACCACCGTGCCCAAGGCTTTGGTGAACGAGGTGCCGGCATAAGTCTTGAGGGTGCCGCAGCGTGTCACTTCGCCGATGCGCGGCACGACCAAGCTGGCCGCGTAGGAAATGAAAATTGCATCGGTGCAAACGCGCAGGGTGGGGTGCTCATTGAGCGGCCGCAAGGCCAGGCGCCAACGTTGAGCGCGCAATACCAAAGGGACAATGCCGAAGGCCAGCGAGACGAACATCCAATTCCAGCGCATCGAGGCCAGCATTTGGAACGTGGCGTTCCAGTCGTTGCCGCGATACATCCACCAGAGGATGCCGATTCCCACAGCAAAAGGGACGATAAACTTGACAATGTCGACAAATGGTTTCACGCAAACGTAGTTTTTTTGTATTTTCGCGTCGTAACGCCGGTCGCTTTGTTTCGTGCGCTCCCAAGGAGTGCAACAAGATGGCGATCAGCGCGAAATTACAAATTATTCCTATAGAATGAAGTCCGTACGTCCGAAAAAATTCCTCGGCCAGCACTTTTTGAAAGATCTCGGTGTGGCGCGCGCCATTGCCGACACGGTCGATGCTTGTCCCGATCTGCCCATTCTCGAAGTCGGTCCCGGCATGGGAGTGCTCACGCAATTTCTCTTGCCCAAGGGACGTGAGGTGAAAGTGGTGGAAATCGACTTCGAAAGTGTGGAGTATCTTCGGAAGAACTTCCCCGAGCTCGAGGAACAGATCGTCGAAGATGATTTTCTGAAGATGCACCTCGAACACGTTTTCGGCGGACGTCAGTTTGTGCTCACGGGCAATTATCCCTACAACATCTCGAGCCAGATCTTCTTCAAGATGCTCGAATACCGCGATCTCATCCCTTGTTGCACCGGTATGATCCAGAAAGAAGTGGCCGAACGCCTGGCTGCGGCTCCCGGTAGCAAGACCTACGGTATTTTGAGTGTGTTGGTGCAACTGTGGTACGACGTGGAATACCTTTTCACCGTGGAACCGGGCGTGTTCAATCCGCCGCCCAAGGTGAAAAGTGCCGTGATTCGCATGACGCGCAACCGAGTGAGCGACGCCGGTTGCGACGAACGTTTGCTGCGTCGCGTGGTGAAAACGGCTTTCAACCAGCGCCGCAAGATGATGCGCGGCAGTTTGAAACCGCTTTTTGCGCAACTGGACAACGAGTGCGGTAGCGACCGCTCCCATGCCGAGTTCTTGGCGCAGCCGCTCCTGACGAAGCGTCCGGAACAGCTGTCGGTAGCCGATTTCGTGGCGCTCACCAACGCCGTGGCGCAGGAAATGAAGGCGTGATGTCGCCATTCGCAGCGCTCAACGGCAGCGAGGCAAGAAACCTCCACACGATTCTCAATAATATATCATACTTTCCATCTTATGCTTCCCCTGTCTTTCCTCCTTTTCATCGGAGCCATTGTGCTTTTCCTCACCAGAAAAAAGAAAAACGACGAGGATTCAGAGAATGAATTGTAGAAAAAGCCAGCAATCTCCTTTTTACGTATGTTCTATCCCGCCAAATTTCTCACCCACCTCGTTTCTCGTCTGCCCGACGGGGGCACCGACGAACTTCGTCACGAAGAGAACGTGATGATCTCGCTGCGCGACGACGGTACTTGGGCGCTGCGCTACAACGATCCCGAGAACGGCGGACAGACGATGCTCCAAGGCACGGAACATCACCTGTCTGTTTCGCGTTCGGGGCACATCGTGAGTCGTTTGCTCTTCAGAGTCGGCGAACGTTGCGAGAGTGTCTATCGCACCCCCAACGGCGAATTCGAAATGTCGACCCTCGCCACGCTCTACAACGCACAGGTGGACGACCAGCGCGGCACCATCGAGTTGCACTACGATCTCTTTTTCAACGGTGCACTCACCGCACACAACGAACTCACCGCAACTTGGGAACGCACTTAGGGTGCCGACGGTTGCTCAAAACCTCTTTTCTAATGAACGAACTGCAAAATTATATTGCTGAGAACGAACCTCGCTTTCTCGAAGAGCTCTTTTCGCTCATTCGCATCCCGAGTGTGAGCGCACATCCCGAACGTCGCCCCGACATCGAGCGCTGCGCCGAGCGTTGGCGCGAGTTGTTGCTGCAAGCCGGCTGCGATCAGGCGGAAGTGATGCCCTCGGCCGGCAATCCCTTGGTGTATGCCGAGAAAATGGTCGCCGCCGACGCACCCACGGTGCTGGTTTATGCGCACTATGACGTGATGCCCGCCGAACCCCTCGACCTCTGGCACTCCGATCCCTTCGAACCCGAGGTGCGCGACAGCCACATTTGGGCGCGCGGTGCCGACGACGACAAAGGACAGTCGTTCATTCAAGTCAAAGCCTTCGAATATCTCGTGCGCAACGACCTGCTTCGCCACAACGTGAAGTTCATTTTCGAAGGCGAAGAGGAAATCGGCAGTCCCTCGCTCGCGGCTTTCCTCACGGCGCACCGCGAATTGCTGCGCAGCGATGTGATTTTGGTGAGCGACACCTCGATGCTCGCCCCCGAACTCCCCTCCCTCACCACCGGCCTGCGCGGTTTGGCCTATTGGCAGATCGAAGTGACAGGCCCGAACCGCGACTTGCACTCCGGCCACTTCGGCGGTGCGGTGGCCAACCCCGCACTGGTGCTCTGCGAACTGCTGGCCAAGATGGTCGACAGCGACGGCCGCATCACGATTCCCGGCTTCTACGACGATGTGGAAGAGCTCTCGGCCGAAGAACGCGCCATGCTCGCTTCCATTCCTTTCGACGAAGCGGCCTACAAACGCGCGATCGGCGTGCGCGAGCTGCGCGGCGAGAAAGGCTATTCCACCATCGAGCGCAATGCCTGCCGCCCGAGTTTCGACGTTTGCGGCATGTGGAGCGGTTACCAAGGCGAAGGTTCGAAAACGGTGTTGCCTTCCAAGGCCTACGCCAAAGTGAGCTGCCGTCTGGTTCCCCATCAGCAGCATGAGAAAGTGAGCCAAATGTTTGTGGACTATGTGCAAAGTCTAGCTCCCGATTGCGTCGAAGTCAAAGTCACCCCGATGCACGGCGGCGAAGGCTACGTTTGTCCCATCACACTCCCCGCCTATCGCGCCGCCGAAGAGGGCTTCACCGAAGCCTTCGGCAAGCGTCCGTTGGCCGTGCGTCGCGGAGGCAGCATCCCCATCATCTCCGACTTCGAACGCGTGTTGGGCGTGAAAACGGTACTCATGGGCTTCGGTCTCGAAAGCAACGCCATCCATTCGCCCAACGAGAACTTCAGTCTCGACATTTTCCGCAAAGGCATCGCAGCCGTTGTGGGTTTCCACCTTCACTATAAAGCATAAGTAAATGCAAAGGCGTTCCCTTCCGTCGAAGGGAACGCACTTTCTCCTCCATTCGTATGTTTGCTCCGCGCAAGTTGTTTAAGTTTCTCGGCATCGCCACGCTCGTCGTCGCGGTGCTGATCGTCGTTCTCGTCGGTGCCGTCTATGTTCCGCCCGTTCAGCGGTGGGCCGTGGGGCGCGTGTCGGCAGCCCTCGAAGAAAAGATGGGTGTGAAAGTCGACATCGATGAGGTGCGGCTCACGCCCTTCCTCAATCTCAATGTGGGCAACCTGCGCGCGACCGACGCCGTGGGCGACACGCTGATTTTGGCACAGCGCCTTCATCTGGATGTGGCCTTCTGGCCGCTGTGGGAAGGGCGCGCCGACATCGACGGCATCGGGTTGGACAGCGCGCGCCTCAACACCAAATCTTTTATCCCGGACGTGGAAGTGCGCGGCAGCGTGGGGCACCTCGATGCGGCGGCACACGGTGTCGAGTGGAAGCACGGTTTGGTGCGCTTAGACCGCGCGCTGCTCGACAATGCCCATTTGTCGGTCGCCTTGTCCGACACGGCCAAGCAAGACACGGCCAAGACGCCGGTGCGCTGGGTGATCGATGCGCGTGAACTCGCGGTGCGGCGTTCCGATGTCTCCCTCGCTTTGCCGGGCGACTCGCTACATCTGCGGGCAAAAATTGGGGACGCTTTGCTAAAACAAGGGGTGTTTGACTTAGAATGTCCCAGTTATTCCATAGAAACCCTCCAACTAAAAGAGGGGGCCGTGAGCATGAACACCGTGCACCGGCCGTTGCCTCACAAAGCCCTGTTTGACATTGCCGGATTGGCCGTGGATCTGCGCGACCTCTCCTTCGATGAGCACAAACGCCTGAGGTTGAACTTGAAACACGCCGCGGCGCTCGAACGCCTGCGCAACTTGCGCATCACCGAACTGCGCGGCACGGTGCGCATGGACACCTTGCGCGTGTCGCTCCCCGACGTGTTGCTCACCACCACCCATTCTCGCATCGGCGGTTCGCTCGAAGCCGATTTCTCAGCGCTGCGTCCCGACGCGCGCGGGACCTTGAGCGCACGCCTCGACGCACAAATCGCCCCCAACGACGTGCGCACCATCGCGCAGCGCGACGCTCCGCAAGCGTTGCGGCCATCCATCGACAAATGGACCCGCTCCCTCTTCGAAGACGATCCGGCCGAGGTGAGTTTGAGGCTGACCGGCAACTTGCGCAATCTGGCCATACAGCGCCTGGCCTTGAACGTGCCCGGACTGATTCGGGCGCAAGTGGACGGCGCCGTGCGCAATGCCTCAACCCCTTGGCGCTCGGGCCACCTGAACTATGTGGCGGCAACGCAAACCATGCGGCGCGTACGTGCCCTTATGCCCCAGAGCGCGGCGAGCACCGTCCGACTTCCCGATGCCCTGCGGCTGATGGGGGCGCTGGATTTCGCAGGCGCCGACTATCGTACGCATTTCGCCTTGCAAGAAGGGCGGGGCAGTGTATTCGGCCGGGCAGCCGTCGATTTGCAGCGCGAGGACTATTCCGCACAAATCGATTTGCAGCGGTTTGAGTTGGCGCAGTTCGTCAAAGGACAGCCCATCGGACCGTTGACCGGTCGGCTGGGCATCGAAGGTCGCGGCTTCAATGCCGATGCGGTGCGCGCCAATTTGCGCGCCACCGCCGACATTCGCGAAGGCCACTACGACCGCTATCCGTTGAGTGGCATCGGACTCCGCGCAGCGCTGCGGGGCGGGCACGCCGTGATCGACTTTAAGGCCCGCAATCCGCTGATCGACGGCGAAGGACGCATCACCGCCTTGCTCAATCGGCGGTATGCCGCGCAGCTCGACGTGCAATTAGATCGCGTCGACCTGCGTTCGCTCGGTGTGATCGCCGACACCTTGACCCTGGCGGGGAACTTCCATGGCACGGTCGAGAGTACACACAACCTCAAGCACCTGGCTGCGCGAGGAGAATTGCGCAATCTGCGTTTTGTCGCGCCCACCCGTCAGCTCATCGCGCAAGATGTTTTGCTCGATGTGTCCTCTCGCCCCGACAGCACCTTCGCCCATGTGAACTCGGGCGACCTGAAATTGCGCTTCGCGGCGCGCTGTGGATGGCAGGGACTGGCCGATCGCGGCATGAAGATCGCCCAACTGGCCATGCGCCAATTCAAGCACCACGACATCGATCAGGCAGCGCTCAAACGCGAACTCCCCGACGCGACGCTGCAGCTCGAGGCCGGTCGCGAGAATTTGCTCGCGCGCTATCTGCGTTACAAGCAATATGGCGTGAACAGCGTGGCCATGCAGTTCACGTCCCATCCCACAACCGGGTTGAATGGTTTCCTGCGTGTGGGGCAATTCAAGGCCGGAGAGCTGCTGATCGACACCGTGCAGGCCGAAGTCACCCACGGACCGGAGGGCTTGGAAGTGGAGGCCACGGTGGAAAACCGGAAAGCCGACAACCCGAATCCCTTCCTTGCCACACTGCACGGCCGATTGTTGCGCGCGGGCGCTGAGGCCAACGTGGCCTTCAAGGACGGCAATGGGCGGTTGGGGCTGCGTCTCGGTGCGCAAGTCGACATGGAAAACGGCGGAACCCGGCTGCATCTCATCAGCGACACCGCCGTTGTGGCCTATCGCAACTTCGCTATCAATGCCGACAATTACCTGTATGTCAGCGACGACCGCCGCGTGCGTGCCAACATCAAGCTGCTGGCCGACGACGGCACGGGACTGCAAGTCTACAGCGAGGGCAGCGATAGTCTGAAAAACGACATCACCGTCACCGTCAACCGCCTCAATTTAGGCGAACTGGCCAACGTGCTCCCCTATCTGCCCAAGGTGGGCGGCACACTTGACGGCGATTTCCACCTCATAGAGGATAATCACAGCTTCGCCGCCGTGGGCGCCGCCACAGCCAAGGACTTTGCCTACGAAGGCACCGTGATCGGAACGCTGGGCACCGAACTGATGTACCAACCCGGCGACAACGGGCAGCACGTGGCCAATGGTTATCTGACACTCAACGGTGAAGAAGTGGCGGAAATCGGTGGCACCTACGACAGCAAGGGCAAAGGCAAGTTCGACGGCTCGTTCAAGCTGCGCGAACTCCCCTTGTCGATGGCCAATGCCTTCCTGAAAGAAACGGGTTTTGCCATGCGGGGCACTGCCAACGGGGAATTCACCGTGCAAGGCGAGCTCGAAAGTCCGGACATCAACGGACAACTGAAGCTCGAGGACGCACATCTATATAGTAATGTGTATGGAATGGATTTTGCCGTCGACACCGTTCCGCTCGAACTCAAGAAATCGCAACTCGAACTTCGGAATTACCAACTGACCACGGCCGACAAAGTGCCGCTCACGCTGCGCGGCAAGGTCGATCTCTCGCACCCCGCCTCGCCCTATGTCTATGTTGATGTCATCGGTCGGCAGTTCCCGCTGGTCAACACCAAGCGGAAAAACGAATCGTTGCTTTACGGCCGCCTGCTGACCGATATTTTGGCCAATGTGCACGGCACGCTCGACAAACTCGTCGTGGCAGGCCGCCTCACAGTGCTCGAAAGAACCGACATCACCTATGTGATGACCAACACCCCGTTGACCGCGGGCAGCGATCTCTCTGATCTCGTCACATTCACCGACTTTGCCGACACTGCCGCGGTGGTGGCGCCGACGGAAGAGGCCAAGAAATCGAACATGGACGTGTGGATGGAGATCATTGTCAAGAAGGGAGCGCGTTTCCGCTGCTATCTCACGCCCAACGGAGACAGTTACGTCGACGCCTCGGGTAACGGTAATCTCACTTTCCGCATGCCGCCGCAAGGCGATATGCGAATGACGGGTCGACTCACCATCGACGAGGGGAAAATGAACTACGAATTGCCCGTGATCCCCCTGCGCACATTCAATTTCGAGAGCGGATCGTCGATCGACTTCACCGGCAACGTGATGAATCCCACACTCAACATCACGGCAACGGAGCGCGTCAAGACCATCGTGACGGAAAACGAACGGCAGCGCGCGGTGACTTTCGATGCGGGGGTGAAGATCAGTCGCACGGTCGAAGACATGGGACTGGAATTCATCATCGATGCGCCCGAAGACTTGACCATCAAAAACCAACTCACGGCGATGAGCAAGGAAGAACGCGGCAAGGCGGCCGTCGCCTTGCTGGCCACCGGTATGTACATCACCGACGACAATCTGGCTACCGGCGGACTCAAAGCGTCTAACGCCCTCAACGCCTTCTTGCAAAGCGAGATTCAGAACATTGCCGGCAAGGCACTTTCGACCATCGACCTTTCTTTTGGCATGGAGAGTGGCGTGAATGCCGCAGGACAAACCACAACCGACTATTCTTATCAGTTCTCCAAACGCTTCCTCAACGACAGAGTGCGCGTGGTGATCGGAGGAAAAGTCTCGTCGGGGACCGATGCCACAGAAGCCACGCAGTCGTTCATCGACAACATCGCCATCGAATATCGTCTCGACGCCGCCAACAATCGCTACGTCCGTCTCTTCTACGACCGCAATGCGCACGACCCGTTGGAAGGCACGCTCATGAAAACCGGCGCCGGCTTTGTCATGCGTCGCAAATCCGAGCGTTTCGGAGACCTCTTCATCCAATGTCGTAAGAAAAAATCCACCACCGAAAAATCAAACGCCAAATGAAGCACCGATTTTGGGTTCGCGGGCTACTGTTTGCCCTCCTCTTTCCCTGGCTTTGTTCGAGTTGTTCGCTCACGGACAAGGTGCCGGCCGGCGAACAACTCTACACGGGCATCGGAACTGTGAATTATACTTTCGACAAGCCGCTTTCGCATCGCCGCACTTCCTCGGACGGTGACAGCGCAGGCGTGATCACATCGATCGCCAATGCGGTCGATGCGGTGGAACGCGCCATGAAAGGCGGAGGACAGGCCGCGCCGTCGCTCGAAGAGCTGAGACGCCAGAACTGGGACTCGCTCACGCCGCCACAACGTGCGCGTCTTGTTGCACAAGAGAAGAACGAGCGGGCGAACCAAGCGAGCACCAAAGCGGAAATCGACGCCGTGCTGGCCTATGCCCCCAATGGTGCCCTGTTCGGCTCCACAAAATATACCACTCCTTGGAAATTTGGGCTTTGGACCTACAATCATTTTGTAGATTCCCACAGCCTGTTGGGCAAATGGTTCTTCAACACGTTTGGCGAAGCGCCCATCCTCATTTCTAATGTGGCGCCGCAAACGCGCGCCAAAGTGGCCACCGGCGTGCTGCGCAACCATGGTTATCTTCGAGGGAAGGTGGATTATCGTGTGGTGACGGGACGAAATCCCAAAAAAGCGAAGATCGACTACGACATCACTCCCGGGCAGCTCTTTTTTCTCGACTCCGTAGCTTACAAAGGCTTCGATGCCACTGCCGATTCGCTCCTGTCGCGCACCCGCAAGCACCGCCTGTTGCGGAGCGGCGAGGCTTTCAGTACCTCGGCGCTGGTGGCAGAACAGACGCGCATCGAAGCGCTCATGCGCAACAACGGCTACTATTACTTCTCGCCGGCCTACACGACCTTTTTTGCCGACACGGTGGCGCACCCCGGTTACGTGCAATTGCAGGTGCGTCCGGCGGCGCAGCGCCCTGCCGTCGCACAGCGACCGTGGTACATCGGCCACGTCTATGTGACCATCCGCGATGAAAACGAAAGCAACATCACCGGACGGCTCGACCGTCCGGGCTACACCTATTTCTTCCCAGGCCAACAAATTCCTTTGCAGCCCGGCGTGTGGCGACGTTCCATACAACACATGGAAGGGGAGCGCTTTGCTGCGTGGGCGCAAAAGGCCACGGTTGAGCATCTCTACGGCTTGGGCATTTTCTCGGCCATGGATGTCAACTATGCTCCGCGCGATTCTTCGTTCAATTGCGATACGCTCGATGTGCATGTCTCAGCCACGTTGGCCAAACCCTATGATGCCTCGCTCGAAATGAGTGGTACCTACAAATCGAACGAGCAAATCGGCCCGGGGCTGAGTTACGAACTCTCCAAACACAATGCTTTCCGCGGCGCAGAGACCGTGGCTTGGAAGCTTTTCGGCAGTTACGAGTGGCAATTGGGAGAATCATCGTCTGCCCTCAATAGTTATGAGTTGGGCTCCCAACTCAGTTTCAAATTCCCCCGGCTGATCATGCCGTGGTTCAATCCCACGGCCATAGGCCGCCGCTATCGTCGCCGAATCGCCATCGCACAGACGCGCGCCAAGCTGCTTGGACAACCGCTTCCTCTACAACTCTACGACTACACGCCCGTAAACGGAACCACCACGCTGGCGCTGAGCGGCAACTGGCGCAACCGATCCGGTTTTTTCACCTTTGTCACGGTGGGAGGTAACCTCAATTATAAATGGTATACCAATCCGCGCAAGCGCCACGAGCTGAATCTTTTCAATCTGGAGTACAATAGTGTGATTCGCACCACGGCTGCATTCGATTCCATCACGCGAGCCAACCCCGCGCTCTACATTTCCATGCGGGATCAGCTCGTTCCTTCGATCAGTTACATCTTCACGTCCACCTCGCCCGCAACCGACCGCCATCCTTATTGGGTGCAATTCCTATTGAAGGAGGCCGGCAACGTGACCTCGGGACTTTACGCCTTGACAGGTCGGAGCTTTTCGGAGACGGGGAAGCATTTGTTGCGTTCTCCCTTCTCCCAATTCGCAAAAGTCACGGCCGAAGGACATTACACACGCGTCTTCTCGCCCCGATTGAGTCTGGCCATGCGCGCTTTTGCCGGTGTGGTCTACGCCTATGGCAACAGCACGCAGGCACCCTATGGCGAACAATTCTTTGTGGGGGGCGCCAATTCGGTGCGTGGCTTCGCGGTTCGCACCATCGGCCCCGGCGGTTACCACACCCAACGCACAAAATATTCGTACATTGACCAGACGGGCGACGTCAAACTTGAAGCCAATGCAGAGCTGCGCACCTGCCTATTCGGCCAACTTAATGGTGCGCTCTTTCTCGACGCCGGTAATGTTTGGCTCATTCGCCCCGACGCCAATCGCCCCGAATCGGGCCTCACCCTGCGCAACCTCAAGCGCATAGCCGTAGGCACGGGAGTGGGCTTGCGTTACGACCTCAGTTTCCTCGTCATCCGTGTCGATCTCGGTGTGGGACTCCACGCCCCCTACGACACCGACCGGCAAGGTTTCTACAATATCAACCGGTTCAAGGAGTCGCTGGTGCTGCATTTCGCCATCGGCTACCCGTTCTGATGCCGCAAACTGCCGCTCCCACTCTCAAAAGCGCGCACACAAGGGAGAACGATTCCCACGTTCTCCGCGTCTGGCTTGTGGGATTTCGAGCAATTGCTTAACTTTGAGCCGACAAGCCCGACACTTGCCCCCATCAACAACAACTTCACAACATATACCATCATGAATGCTATTCGTTTAGAACTTGACAACGCCACGTCGTTTCTCGTGAACGGCGAGTTGGACGAAGTAAATGCCAATGTGCCCGCTGCACAAAAAGCACTCGAGGCACAAACCTGCCCGGGCAACGACTTCCTCGGCTGGATGCACCTTCCTTCTTCCATTACCCCCGGATTCCTCAGCGAAATCAAAGCCTGCGCCGCCACACTGCGTGAGCATTGCGACACGATTGTCGTTGCAGGTATCGGCGGTTCCTACCTCGGAGCACGCGCTGTGATTGAGGCACTCGGCAACCAGTTCGAATGGCTCACCAACGACGGCACCAATCCCGTTATCCTCTTTGCCGGCAACAATATCGGCGAAGACTATCTCTTCGAACTTTGCGAATACCTCCGCCACCGCAAATTCGGCGTGATCAACATTTCCAAGAGCGGCACCACCACGGAAACCGCACTGGCCTTCCGCCTCCTCAAGAAACAGTGTGAGGAACAGCGCGGCAAAGAGACTGCACGTAAGGTGATCGTGGCGGTGACCGACGCCAAAAAGGGCGCGGCGCGCACCACGGCCGACAAAGAGGGCTACACCTCTTTCATCATCCCCGACAACGTGGGGGGACGTTTCTCTGTGCTCACTCCCGTCGGCCTTCTTCCCATCGCCTGCGCAGGATTCGACATCGACGCACTCGTCAAAGGTGCAGCTGACATGGAACGCGAATGCAGCACCGAATATAATATTGCCACGCAATATGCCGCTGTGCGCAATGCGCTCTATCGTGCCGGCAAAAAGATTGAGATCCTCGTTAACTTCCAGCCGAAGCTTCACTACATGAACGAATGGTGGAAGCAACTCTACGGAGAAAGCGAAGGCAAGGACGGCGTGGGCATTTTCCCCGCTGCAGTCGATTTCACCACAGACCTCCACTCCATGGGACAATGGATCCAAGAAGGAGAACGCACCATCTTCGAAACCGTTGTTTCGGTCGAAGAAGCCAATCACACGCTTCACTTCCCCGCAGACGAAGAGAACCTCGACGGGCTCAACTTCCTGGCCGGAAAGCGCGTGGACGAAGTCAACAAAATGGCAGAACTCGGAACGCGCCTCGCGCATGTCGACGGCGGTGTGCCCAACCTGCGCATCGTGCTTCCCCAACTCAACGAGTATTACCTCGGTCAGCTCATCTATTTCTTCGAACGCGCCTGCGGTGTGAGCGGTTTGCTCCTCGACGTCAACCCGTTCAACCAACCCGGTGTCGAAGCTTACAAGAAGAATATGTTTGCACTGCTCGGCAAACCCGGTTATGAAGCCGAGACCGAAGCGCTCAAAGCGCGTCTTGCCGAATAATCTACGGACAAACTCGTTTCTTTCTCCTTGCCCCGCCCGCTGCAGAGCGGGTGGGGATTGTTTTTTCAATGCAATCGCCATGACGCAACAACACTACGCGGCGGCCGTTGCCCAATATTGGGAACAACACCCCGATTGGCAGCGTGAAGCCGTCGCCGCCGGCCATGATCTCCACACCCTGCCCGTCCAGACCGCCCTTTTCGACATGGACGGCGTGCTCTTCGACTCCATGCCCGGCCACGCTAAAGCTTGGACACAGGTTTGTCGTGAGGCCGGACTTGAGGTGAGTCCCGAAGAAGTTTATCTCAATGAGGGGCGCACCGCGTTTAGCACCATCGGGCTCTTCACGCGCCGCGCCTGGAATCGCGACACCAATCCCGAAGAAGTAGAACGCCTCTACGCGCGAAAGTGCGAACTCTTCAACTCGTATCCTGAGGCACCCCGCATGCCGGGAGCGCAAGAACTGCTCCGACAAGTCATCACCGATCGGTTGACCACGGTAGTCGTTACGGGAAGCGGCCAAGCCAGTTTGCTCGAACGGCTTACGCATAATTATCCCGGCGTGTTCGATCCGCAAAGATTGGTCTCCTCGCGCGACGTGAAGCACGGCAAACCTCATCCGGAACCCTATCTTATGGGACTTTCCAAAGGAGGTGATCTTCGACCCTGGCAAGCCTTCGTTGTCGAAAACGCGCCGCTGGGTGTGCGCGCAGCCGTAGCAGCCGGCATTTTTACAGTGGCCGTCAATACCGGACCGCTCGATCCCGCTGCCCTGTCTGCCGAAGGAGCAGCTTTGGTCTTTCCCTCAATGACTGCACTCGCTGAAGCTTGGCCTGAGCTTCGGCGTGCCTTTGGACTATATTGACCGCAGTTATCTCTCATTCTCACCTTGAACCTACCATGTCTCTACAAGCTCACATCGCCCTCACGCAGCTACGCGGACTTACACAGGCACAGTGTGTAGAACTTTTGCGTCGAGTCGACGAGCCGCAGTGTCTTTTCGATGACCCTGTCGCTGTGCTTGATGCGATCGACGAACTCGCCCCCGCGGCACGCCCTCGTTTGCAGCGCCTCTTTGCCGAACACGGCGAAGAAGCCCTCCGCCGAGCGACTGACGAACTCGACTTTTGTCATCGTCACAGCATACGTCCGCTGGCACTCGGCACGGCTGGCTATCCGCATCGGCTGGCGCAATGTCCGGACGCTCCCGCCGTGTTGTATTATCGCGGCACAGCGGATCTCGACGCGCGGCATGTGGTGGCGGTGGTGGGCACACGCCGCATCACGCCTTATGGCAAGGTGCACTGCGAACGCTTTTGCGCTGAATTGGCGGCAGCACTTCCCGACGCGCTCGTCGTGAGCGGTCTGGCCTATGGGGTCGACATCCATGCCCATCGTGCTGCACTCGACCACCACCTGGACACGGTTGGGGTCTTGGCGCATGGTTTAGATTCGATCTATCCGCCCATGCATCGCGAAACCGCTAGACAAATGCTGGCGCACGGAGGTTTGCTCACGGAGTATATGGCTGGGGTGCGCCCCTTCGCCGGAAATTTCGTACGACGCAACCGCATCGTGGCCGGATTGGCAGATGTTACCCTTGTTGTCGAGAGTGCAGAAAAGGGGGGGGCGCTGATCACTGCTCATCTTGCCGCCGATTACAATCGCACGGTCTGCGCTTTTCCCGGTCGCACTGACGATGAATTCAGCCGAGGGTGCTTGCACCTTATTCGCGACCGCCGTGCAGAACTCATCACGGATGCCGCCGACCTGATGGGATTGATGAATTGGGAAACGAAAAGCGAGACGCCGAATGTCCAATTGGAACTCTTCGACGGAGATTCCCCTGAGCAGAGTTCGCTCATCCGGGCTTTGCGCACCGCCGGGAGCGAGGGAGAAACTGCCGAGCGACTTTGCATAATCACGAATCTTCCGCTTAGCCAAGTCAACGCCGCACTTTTTGACTTGCAAATGTCGAGCATCGTCACCTTGCTCGCCGGTGGGAGGTACCGCTTACGCATCAAACCGCGCTAATTCGCGCCGAGAAAGGGCATCAAACCGCGCGCAGCAGGAAGTTGCACATTATTTTCCTACTCTGTTACTCCGATCCTCTAAAGGGACTCTTTTGGGGTTTTTCCGACATTTGGAGTAATGCGGCTCTAAAAAGAAGAAAACCGCTGAACAAATTGTATATTTGGGTTATCACCAACAAATATGCAGCTATGAACAGCAGTTTTCTATATCATACTTGAGGTTTGTATCACCACAAGTGTCTACGGGAGGAATACAAAGGAATACAATCATCTTACATATCGAAAGTAAACGAGGACCAAAATGTTCTCCCCAATGCGGTCATGCCCATTTGGGGAAGAATGGTTTTCGCATTCGCGACTTTATAAGCCTTCCGATCGGTGGCAAAAAGGTGATTCTGCGTATGAAGTGGCCGATGCTTTGGCCGGATTTTGGAAAAGGGACAGAAGGAAAAAGCTAGACATCAAGTATATCGCCACCGATCTCTCTGCCGCTTTCATCTCCTCCGTACTTGAAAACTGCCCGAACGCCGTGCATGTCTTCGACCATTTTCATGTGGTCAAACTGATGAATGAGAAGCTGGACGAGATACGCAGGGCGCAATATAACATGGAAAAGGACATCAACAAGCGCAAAGTATTGAAGGGGACGCGCTACCTGCTACTGCGCAATGGAGCGGATATCTTCGATAAGGAGTACAAAACAAGGCTTGATAACGCCTTAGACATGAACAAACCGCTCTCACAGGCCTACTACCTCAAAGAGCAACTCAGAGAAATATGGATGTAGCCCAATAAACAAGTAGCCGAAAAGGTCATGCTCGATTGGGTGAAACAGGCGCAGGAGAGCAAAGTGCCGCAGTTGATGAAAATGGCCGTCACAATCATGGCTTATAGAACCGGTATTCTGGCGTGGTACGACTGCCCCATATCGACCGGGAAAGTAGAGGGAATCAACAATAAGATAAAGGCGATGAAGAGAGTGGCCTATGGTTTTAGGGATGAAAGGTATTTTCAGCTAAGGCTATATCCGCTGCACGATTGCCGCATCACTCCAAATGTCGGATGAACCGAAAATAAGGCATGCTATTCTCGCCAAAAAGAGCCATGTTGAGTGGCAGGCCGATAAATATTGTGTTTGCAATGGCAATGGTATTGATAAATGTTCCCCGTCGCCCGGGTCGCACTTTCAATACCTTTACCAATGCAATGGCAACGACGTATGTTATCGCCACGCCTCCCATTGAATATATCAAACTGCTGCCCGGTGACAGCAACTCGCTTCTTGAAAGATATTTCAACACGGAGGAAAATACGGAAGCGGCAGGGCTATATCTGTGATTAGAAGGGATATGCTCTTAGGAAAGTCATCTCCAAACCATTTTCTTTGTTGAAGAACGTAACCCAAAGCTATAATCAGGATAATCACCAGTACGCTTTCTATACTTTGAAATAACATAGTCGCAGCCTTTTGTGTTCTCTTCATTCTATTTGTATTTCGGATACCACTTCGCTGCTTCAACAGCTTTGCGCGCATCTTCAATCTTCTCACGGGTAAGCCCCTGCTTGATGGCGTTCTCAGCCACAACGACAGCGATATGCTCAGAGAATTCCGTCAGCTTTTCAACAGGAGGCAGCACGGCTGCACCCGGCTTGGAAGTGTCAACGATTCCGCCAAGCGCATGGGCTGCAGCAGATAGCAATGATTGGTTAACCAATTTCACAGTCGAAGCGATGATACCGAGTCCAAGCCCCGGATACATCAATGCGTTGTTGGCCTGCCCGATGTTATAGGTAATGCCGTTGTAGACAACCGGAGCACTCGGAATACCTGTTGCGATGAGCGCCCTCCCGTCGGTCCAGTGAATAAGATCTTTTGCGGTGGCTTCAGCCAACTCTGTCGGATTTGACAAAGGGAATATAATCGGGCGTTTCACCGCTGATGCCATTTCCTTGACAACCTGCTCATTGAACATTCCGGGCGTGGTGGATGTCCCGATAAGCACTGACGGATGTACGGCTTTCACGGCATGATAGAGGTTTGTAAGCGACGCCGTATCATCAAACTCTCCACGCTGGCGTACGAAACGCTTCTGCCCCTCGGTAAGTCCGTCTGTATCCTCGAACAGAAGTCCCTGCTTGTCGAACAGATAGATATGTGCCCGGGCATCGGAATCAGACAGTCCCTGCTGCTTGAACTCCTCGAAAATCTGAGTTGCGATGCCAACCCCTGCCGTACCGGCACCAAAGACCATCACGCGCTGGTCGGTAAATTTTTCCTTGGAAATTTCCAACGCACCAAGAATGCCTGCCAAAGCCACAATGCCCGTCCCTTGAACATCATCGTTAAACGTTGTAATGCGGTTCTGATATTTCTCCAAAATCGTGGCAGCAGTCGATCTGCCGAAGTCTTCCCAATGCAGATACAGGCGTGGGAACAGACGTTCGGCCGTAGATACGAACTTGTCTACGAAGTCATAATACGCCTTTCCACGCACGCGGGGATGCCTGTTGCCCAGATAGAGAGGGTCGTCGATCAGTTGTTTGTTATTAGTTCCCACATCCAGCACCAAAGGCAGCACCTGATCAGGATTGATACCGGCAGCAGCCGTATAGACCATAAGTTTGCCGATGGAAATGGCGACTCCCCCAATACCCCAGTCTCCTATACCTAAAATCTCTTCGGCGTCAGTAACGACAATCAGGCGAATATCGCGATCACCGGCTGCGTTCTTCAAAGCCTCTTCTATCTCATCCGGGTGGTCAATAGAGAGGAAAGCGGCATCCTGGGGCTTCATGAACAATTCGTCGTATTGCCTGATGGCATCCGCCACCGTGGGGTCATAGACGATGGGCATGAACTCCGCCACGTGCTGTGACATCAAGGCATAGAACAAAGTTCGGTTGGTGTTGAACAGCGTCATCAGATAGACTCGCTTCTCCAAATCGGTCACTTTCTTCTGATACTCCTGATAGGTCTGCGCTGTCTGCTGTTCCAATGTTTGGACGGCAGTTGGCAGAACTCCCACAAGCTTGAGAGCTTTCCGCTCCTCCTGTGTAAACGCTGTCCCCTTATTGATAAAAGGGTTGTTTAAAATCTCCTGTGCTGTTTTCATGCTTGTTGTAATTTTGTTGGTTTGACAATCTGGAAGCTGATTTTTTGAAGCTGATTTTATTACTTCGTGTTCCAGAGATGGCTATTGTTTTTTCATTATCACTGAAAAAGAGGAACTGTTTGACACTTCGGGTGTTTTTAACACCTTAATTCCGACAAGGAATTACTTCATTAAAGCGGCTAACCTGCTAAGAACAAAGCCGATGCCGCTCCTTGATTCTGCGAAAATAAGTAAGATCTTCGGATTTGCGAAGGAACGAACGCGGAAAATTCTAACAAGGAGAATCGATATGAAAAGAAAAGAACCAGCAAAGCACCTCGAAGCCGTACGGCTCAGATGCAACGCCCTGGTGCCAGCTCTCCGTGGGCTGATAGAAGAAACAGACTGCCTGGTGGCGCGTGTGACCTATGAGGACGACGCCGACGACTTACGCTACACGCAGCAGAAGCTGGCCGAGCGGCTGAGCACACAGAACACAAAAATATCGGGCTACCATCTTGACCGCTTGGAAATGAAGTTGACGTTTTACGAAATGATCACTCAACCCGACGAAAGCAAATGATGGCCGACGTGATGCGTATGCGGCTGAAGATATTGAGAGACGAGGGCTACTTAATGGAACCCGTACCCCGCGACGCGTTGTTTGACATAGTTCCGTCACAGATTGGTTTGTTTGACGTCATCACATCGGCAATCACAATAGCACAACCCACCACACAAGTATGAAAAGTTCGTTTTATCCCCCCGCCCGTTGGGCTTTTGCTCTGCTCGTGGCGATCTCGATATTCGGAGATGTTTTTCTCCTCTTCTGCTACGTGCCCGGCAGCTTTTGGGCGTCGGTTTTCCTCAAACTCACGAGCGTTTTTGGCCTTTATCTGGGGATTTTCCTCGGAAAGGGTGGAGTAAAATACGGAATGTTCCCCACTGCGGTACTTCGCCTCTTGGCCTTTCTGAAGCGCAACGCAAACACGAACCCGTGGCCAATTCGCGAGAACCTGCGCACTTTCCCCACTTTCCTGCCGTCTTTTCTCGCGCGCGTGCGCATCAGCTGTTTTCGAAAAACAGCCTTCACTTCTTCACCTGTACCTTGTAATCTGCTGATGCTGAGAGAGTTGCGGGTGAAGGCTTTGTTTTTCTTTGTTTGCTCACAACTATCTGATTTGTAGGGTGTTAGGTGTGAAGGCTTCACCTCTCCTTTTCCTTCACCCTTCCTTCACCTTGTCGTCCTCCTCCTCGATCTTTCCTTTCCGTTCCCGCCCTCGTTTCGCGCAGTGGCTGCTAAGTCTCTTCGTTTTGCATGAAATATGCATAGTGCATAAGCTCCCAAAACTTTCGGTGAAGGCAAGTGTGAAGGAGGAACGGGGTGATGCCTTCACACTTAATCCGTTTATGCACAGCGTTTTGAAGGGCAGTGGTGAAGAGGTGAACACAAAAGTCGAAAATCACCTAACGCGTGCGCGTGCGCGTACGCGCGAGAGTGGCGAAATGTACATGGGGTGAAGAATCAGTTTTGTATATTGATGCGCTTCCCGTGTTTCTAAAAATAGGTGTGGGATTTCGTGAGAAAGTAGACGGTTTTCCAACCTTATGCGATGGTGATGCAAAGATACAATTCGTTCTGCGGTTTTCTTCTTCCTAGAATCGCATCAGTCCCAATGTCGAATGAAACATTTTTGATGGCCTGATATTTATTGTGGTTGTTTTCTGCGTATATATTTTTTTATTTTATCGGGATGGATTATATTTGCAAGTAACAGTCAGATGTTTTGTTGTGAAAAGATTTATCATAGGGCTTGTCATTCCCTTAATGTGGAGTGCTTGTCAAAACGAAGTGCCATTGTATGAGGACACAAGGCAAATCGCACACAATGGAATCTCTACAATCAGGACACCTCAAGAAGCAATCGAAGTAGCCCAACAAGCTCTACTGCTTCTCGAAGGCAAACAAATACGAAGCGGAGTGAATCCCGTTCGGCAGGTAGATCTTTCTGCCGGTGTAGAAGTCGTCAAAGGAATTACACCTACTCTACAGATAATGCATGCTTTTATGCGTTGAGAGCCTCTGCTTTGGATAATATCGACTTAACCTTCCCTAAATCCGATGATCTCGATGACCCCGATGAATAAGGTGCTGTTTCTTTCATTCGTTTGCGCAATGACACTATTTAGCTCTTGCGAACGCGAACAATGCCTTTGTAAAGAGAATAGACAAGTTGAAAATAAAGGCCATGAATCTGAGGCGGTCACCCCTGATGCGCCTCAAAAGCCAGGGGCTCCGGAGGTAAAAGTGGACGAATTTGGAGAATACATCACAGACGGAAAACACCCGACTCCACGTATTGATCTTACCGATCATGGAAATGGATTCACTTATGGATTGTTTGGAAGAATGTCTGAAATTCCTCGACAGCGATTGGACAGTTTGTTTTGCCAAGTTCTGTGGGATTGCAAAGACCTGAGGGTCGTTGAATCGGATCGCACATTAGCAAAGGAACGTTTCCATTCATTGTTAGGTGTGAACGAATATGGCAAACAATTCATTTGTAGGGATGGGAAGGTTTATATTCAATATAAAGACCCAGCGAGAGAACGCACGGTATATAGTTATTATTATGATGAGACAAGCAACCGACTATCGTTCATAGGTACAGACATTTCGTGGGAGATTATCCGATTAACACCTAACGCTGTGGAGCTCTTGCAACACGGCCAAACCCTATGGAGTGAATTTAATTGGTATTACTTCAGAAGAAGTACCAAATAGCATCTCTTGTAAATCAGCGAACTATATAGCAGAGCTTAGGCTTGCTTATTGCTCTCATATCAAAATGAGAGAAAGGATAAAGAATTTCTATAAGGGGTGTTGTCCGTGTAGAAAGAAGAGCTTATTCTTGAACGTACGATCAGAGTCCAACAGAAGCGTGTGCCCTTTCATGACGAGAAAGTGACACACGCTAATTTGTGGGTTGAGATGCAAACAAACTTTGTTAGCAAGAGCAGTTGGGTAGCAGCTCAATAATTGAAACAGACGTCCTTGATGGTTTTGCTTCTTGCTCAATTATGCCTCAAGTCTGTTGCTTTGAAGGGAGTAAGCGATAAGAGGAATCTCTTCTCGCTGCCGTCGGTCATGAACCAAGGGGAGCGAAATGGGTTTTCTAAGTTGCGGATGAGGTGAATGTCGCAGGCGGGTGTGTTGCCCTCGGCGAGGAGAAAGGCCTTTTTACCGTCCTTATTGACAGCGACGTCCACGACGAAGACGGCGTGACCGAGAAATTGACCTTTGCCGGGGTAGACAAAGACATCGCCGGGCTGGATTTCGGCCAATGTGCGGGGCTGCATTTCGCGGCAGAGTGAGAAGGTGCTGGCGACGCCATAGAGGTGGCGGAGGTAGCGATGCAGGGCTTCTCGTGATGCACCACCGCTGTAGCGTTGGGTGTTGCCGTTGCCGTCTTGAAATTTAATCTTGTTGTATTGTCCGGTCTGATAGAAGTATTCTGCTCTCAAACGCATGCAAGCATCGGCGCATTGTTCGGCGTTGGAAAGGAGAGGGAGGTCGACCACGGCATAGTTCATGGGCTGAAAGAAAGCCTTTCCGCCGGTGTAAAGGTGTACCTTGCTGCCTTTGGGTTTCAGGGGCAGGGCACGCAAGAATTGGGTGTAGCCAGGGTTGGTGCCGACGACGCGTTCATAACCGTTTGGCGTGGGGATTTCGCCAATGTGTGCATAATTCTTGGGGTTGCTTGTGCGGCTACCGAATAATAGCCACAGACCTGTTCCTCCGAGGACAAGGAGGAGGATAAGGAAGGTGAAGAGGATTCGTTTTGCGATCTTCATACTGTATTGTTTTGATTAGGTTATTTCTATTTTTGAATCCCTCGCCTCAATGGGTACGATGAAGTTTGAAACTTAGAGGAGAAGGGTAGGCAAGGCGCCAATTAGAAGTGCTTACCGTTTGTTCGTGTTTTTGGTCTGAGCGGTTAATTGATGCGGCAAAAGTAGTGGTTTTGTGGTATAATGACAACTGTTTGTGTGAGAATTTAATGAGCGAGGGTTTGATAGGTGATGTGGTTGGATTAAATTAAAGGTTGGTAGCCAGGGGCTAAGGTGATGAAAAGCGGGTAAGCTTGTGGGGCATGTCTTGCCGAGAGGATATTTTCAAAATGCGCAGGAAGTAGCGAGCGCTTGTTCTACAATTTTAGGCGAAAGCCTTGTTCTTCAATGCGATGAGGTAGCCTATGCTACTGAATAGAAAAGAATGAGCGAGACACCACCGAGGGGATGATATCTCGCTCAAAAGGTCTTAGTAGACTAAATATGGCTAATCTGCAGAGGGGATTAGAACATCTTTTCGGGGTAAACACCATCGGCACCGAGTTTGGCGAACTTGGCCACGACTTCGGGGCGATCTTCAGGATACGTCACGCCGAACCACTTGGAAGTGGTGTCGAGCACCTCGCAAGTGGCTTGTCCCTTGCGGATAAGGTGGTCGACCATGAGAGGAATGAAGAATTCGCTCTTGAGGTTCTCCATGTTCTTCGGATCCGAAAGGAAGGTCTTGAAGAACTCATTGGAGTGAGCGAAGTAATCGGGCGTGAAGCCCCAGAAATTCATGGACACGGGCGTGGTATCGGGAATAGATACCCACTCGTTGTTCTCATCGAGGTACTGCACCGTGCCGTCGTGCCGTTCGATCTTGGTGCGTTCTACGACTGAAGTCAGGTGGTTCTTCTCGTCGACTTCGCATACGCCGCGGCTTACAGTACCGCTGTCAGAGAGGGTATTGCCCACACGGAAGCCCACCATCGCATAGCGTCCGGTGCTGCCTTCGGGGAGCGAAGAGAGGAATTTGCCCATGACTTGGAAGGCATCGCGATCGTAGAAATCGTCGCAGTTGAGCACTGCGAAAGGTTCCTTGATCACATCCTGTCCCATCATCACGGCGTGGTTTGTACCCCAAGGCTTTTGGCGTTCTGCGGGGCAGGTGAAACCTTCGGGGAGGGCATCGAGCGATTGGAAGACCAATTCGCAGGGAATTTTGTCTTGATATTTGGTGAGTACGATCTTGCGGAAATCGTCTTCGAAGTCTTTGCGGATAACAAACACGAGCTTACCGAAGCCGGCGTTGATGGCGTCGTAGATCGAGTAGTCCATGATGGTTTGTCCTTGGGGGCCGAGCGTGTCGAGCTGCTTGAGGCCACCGTAGCGGCTGCCCATACCGGCAGCGAGCAGGAAAAGAGTGGGTTTCATGATGAAGTGAGATTGAATTCTGGAGCAAAGATAGCAAATCCCAACGGAATGCGCCAAAAAATACAAAGCATCTTGTCAAGTAAATGTGGCAAATGTTTTTGTCGACCATCTCTTGACAGGAATTGTAGGCATAACGGATGAGGTTGGCCTGCGAATAGTTGTTCTAAGTTCTCAATAGGCATTTTTGCTGCGCACCGTGAGCACGGTTTTGATGAGAATCCAGAGATCGAGGGCAAACGTCCAGTGTTCGATGTACCAGATGTCTTTTTTCACGCGCCCTTCCATCTGCCAGAGTTCTTTTGTCTCACCGCGAAAACCTGTGACCTGCGCCCAACCCGTGATGCCAGGGCGCACGAAGTGGCGCACCATATATTTGTCGATGAGGTTACTGTACACTTCGGTGTGTTTCAGCATGTGCGGACGTGGTCCAACGAGCGACATGTCACCGCGAAGCACATTGATGAGTTGCGGCAGTTCGTCTATATTGGTACGGCGCATGAAATCGCCCACACGCGTCTTGCGTGGATCGTGTTCCGTGGCCTGCAGCTGATCGCTGTTGGCATTGACGCGCATCGAGCGGAATTTGTAACAGTTGAATTCCTGTCCGTTGAGGCCGCTTCGCTTTTGACAGAAGAAAACGGGGCCGGGGCTCGTGAGTTTGATCCAAATGCCGAAGATCACATAGACGATGGGGAAGACCGTGACGAGCAAGATGACGGAGACAACGATATCGAAACAACGTTTGATCACAGCGTTGTCGAAGTTTTCGAGTGGAGTCGTGTGGATGGCGACCGCGGAATGCCCGTCGAGCGCAAGCACTTTTATGCGGTGGGCAACGAATGAATACGTGCCCGGCAAACCGATGAAGCGCAACATATGGTTGTCGCAATAGTCGACGAGGTGGCGAATCCGTGCCTGATCAACCGAAGAAAGTGTACAAAAGATTTCGACCACCGTCTCGCGAGTATTGAGATAAGCATCAAAATCGTCATCGCTGAGTTTTTCTATTTTTTTGAAAGCTGCCTCTACTTCTTTTTGTAGGTCGTTGAGTTCGA
>ENA-OWND01000470-OWND01000470.1-metagenome-genome-assembly--contig:-NODE-470-length-28558-cov-4.977862_pt1 | contig 28558 bp, 40 predicted proteins | sample MGYA00245342_ERZ651119 | MGnify/ENA primary metagenome ERZ651119 (study PRJEB26857, sample SAMEA4031756) | metagenome | biome: human; feature: oral; material: saliva | place: Philippines | collected 2014... | reverse complement strand
TTTGATTTGCCATAGTTTTTCCTTTCTATGGCGTTCCGATGCTCAAGGCATTCTGACACTCAAATCAAATTAACGTGTAGTATTAACGGTTTTGCAACGAGGGCATTTGATTTCTAAATAACCAACTATCCCCACTTTTGCCAATAATTTGTTACAAAATGTGCAACGGATTGCTTTAATTGACTGCATATATTTCTCCTAATCAAAAGATTTGTTACAATCCGCCCGCCTTGCGCAAGGTAGGCGGCGTATGGCTATATGCAGGCTCGTTCTGCGTAGCTGGTAACAACGAGCATTCCTAGTGCCGTTGTTATCGCCGTCTTTTCTTTACTGAATTAAACTTTGTGCAGGGTAAACTCTCCTTTTAACTTTTCTCTTTATTAAATATAGCCGCTAGTTGATTTGGGCTAAATCGCCAACCGCTCTCGCTACCGCAAATCGCATTAAAACACCATTCGCTACAAAAATACTTAGAGCGTTTTTGTTTGATTCCAAGTACGATTCCTAGCGCACCCCACCAGTCGTATTTACATCCCAAAGTGCGGCTAAAATAGGCTTTGATTTGTTCCTCAGTAACATCGTTGAGTGGGATTAAATCCCATTTGGTGTTATCGGACACATCAATCTGTTTGCAACGCACCCCACCGTCTTGTACCGATGATGAGTAGCAGTCATATACTGTCGCATGCTCATAATGATGCCCGTTGCCAAACTCAATACGCTCAATGGCAATCTCGCAGTGCGAGTATTTGCCCTTTGTGCAAAATCGAGTAATGCGGTCGGCTATCGCTTTGGCTGGCTCTTTGCGCCAGTCTCGTTTGTGTTTGTACATCGTCAAATAGACCTTAGCCATTTTGATATGCCTCCATCAAGTTATCCATCTGCTTGATAATGTCATCATGGATTGATTGCAACTGCTCAAGTGTGAGATTAGGGGCTTTGAGTTCATACTTGCGCATACGTTGGTTGGCAAGCTCCATTTGTAGTTTTTCGAGCCCTGCCGCCTGAGTCAAAATCAGGTTTGTGGCGGTTTTATTATCCAGTCTTGCTCGTTGCGCAAAGTCTGAGATATATCGACTGCACTCGCCCTCATAATTTGCTGATTTAAAGGCTTCTGCCGCCGCTTGGCGTTCACGATACTCGCTCTCAAATCGAGTCCATGTGCTGTAGATTTTTGCTGCGTGGTCGTCAATGCCGTCCATTAACTTTTTAACAACCTCCTGATTGACGCCAGTATCCTTGTCAACAAGGACATATTGACCGCCTTTTAAAACAAGCTGCTTTGTATTAAGGACGTTTTCGCTTTCAATCTCAATTTCGACAAATTCTCCAGTGTTTGATGGCACCGGGAAAATCTGATATTGATTAAGATCTGATTTTAAAAAATATACTTTAATCATCTAGTCACTCGCTGTAATCATTTTGAGATAAAAACTACTAGCATCAATTAACTTAATTTGTTTTTCGCTAACGATCTCAATTTTAAAATTGCGTAAACCACCATCCCAGTATGCTGTAAATGCAAACCGAGTACGACGAACATCTGGCAGAGTGCTATCAATGTAACAAGACACGGTATTTACATCATTGTTGCTCAAAGTATGCCCACTTGATGGTTGTAAATAAAAAACTAAATTTTTATTTATGATACTCTCTGAGAGTGTAAGCACACCACTACCATTGGTTACATTGCCTTGCCAAATCTTGCGCGACGTGGGTTCTTTATTTTTTATCTGAGATAATTGATTTTTAAGTTCTAGAGAGAGTTTTTCGTTTTGATTTGATTGGCGTTCTATTTGTTGAGTTTTTGCACTAAGTTGCTGGATATCTTGCGCTAATCGCCCTGCATCAAGCGTGCCAGCATTGGTTACTTCACCGTGGGATTTAATCCAAAAGACCACATCATCAAAACTATTAAGGGCTTTGATGCAAAGTTTTAGCACGAGAGATTTAGGGCGAGTTTCATCGCCACCTGTTGCCATTTGAGAGGTGTCTTTTGGGGACACAAAGCCATTATCTCCATCTGCATTGTCATAACCAAGGGTGCTCCACAAATCTGAAGACTGAGCAAATGTTGTATAATCAAAATACGAATTATTTCTTCCTTGACTTGAGTCGTCGAACCAAGAATCGTAGTCTATCGGTACTCTATGCACATGTCGTTTTAAGTCATCTTCTTGTATTTGCCCTACAGAGAGCCCATTGCCCGCATTACGCAAAAATCTATCTGCTACTTTAGGCACACTATTAATTGAGCCATATTTGTCGATTAAGTGGCGATATAACTCGGGGTAACGTTGTTCGGTCACTTGTGTGGCAATCTCATCAAAGGCAATCCAGCCTGCAGGGATATTATCCACGGCAAAATAAGCCGTCATCCCCACATCGCTACGGGTTAAATCAGGAAGTTGGTTGCTGTTGCCCAAAGTGCGGTATAAATCGGGAAAGGTTTGTTGGTTAAATGTTGTGCCATTGGCTTTTAAAAAACCAACTGGATTGGTTACCGCACGGGGAAATGACACTACGGCACCAATAGGCACGCCTTTACCAGCTAATTCTTTATTTAATTCATTTAGCGCAAACTCTGTTGCTGCTTTTGTCTTATCTGTACCATTTATTTTATGTGACAGTACTGTTTGTCCAGCAACTGCGTCTGTTGCTCTTGTTGTTGCAATATCACGTACCTTTTTAAGAGCATAACTCGTTGCAATAGTGTCTGAACTTGAGCTGTTATCAGCATTTGACTTTTTACTATTCGGAATATAGTTACTTAGCGCACTTCGTACAGCATTTACTAACAATTTAACGGCATTTACAGCTTTTGGCGTTGCTGCTTTATCTTCCGCATCTGAATCAGTGCTTGAGTCGAGTTGAACAAGCCCTTTTTGTTCTGTTGAAGCATCTTGTGCGATGTAGCGTTTTTCTATTTCAGCTTTGAGATATTTGGTACGATTCGCTAATTGCTTGAGTGGCTTATTCGTAATGCCATTCTCACCACCAAGCACAGGATCGTTTTCTTCAATTTGATAAACTCCGTCTTCCCAATTTTCTTGTTCTTTTAAATTAGCCATAACTATCCTTTAAATGAGGTTTAATCTAGTTTGAACCGTGGTTATAACTGCCGTTATAACGGGCCTTGTTGTTGTAACATAGCGGTACAGATTTATAATCCAGTACAGCTAATGTGCAACGTGCAGGGGCGAAATTACGTAAAATCTTACGTAGTTGTTGTGCTTGGTCATTGGTAATCGGTTGATTCAGTCGGATGGCGTAATAAGCCCATTTATCGCTTAACGGAATCGTCTGTACAAATTTATGCTCATAAGTCCGTGCTTTTAATCCTTCGTCGATATCAATCTCGCCAAAACCTAAACGGCGCAACACTTCACGAATCGACCAAGGCGTGCCTTTGTAGCGGTGCAGTTCAATAGCTGCTTTAATTAAACTTCGTTTTGAATGGTCATTTTCTGCTAAAAATGCGCCGTCGTAACCCGTCACACTCCATTTTCCAGCGAGTAACGGGATAAATTCATCATCAAGCAATTCGACTAAAGTCGTCATCACCTTGCTTTTATCCAACGCATTCATGCGCCCGCTTAAATCTGCCAAGGTTTTGTATTTGGTTTCACGCTCAATCACATCCGCGTAAGTCAAATTAGCCATTACTGCGCTCCAGTGCGACATCGATATTGATTGCTGTGCAGTTTGCCCATTCGGTTTCACCTACGATGATTTTTGCCGGGGCAATCAGATTCACGTCATACACGCCATCGACACGCAATGCGCTGATAATGGCAGACGGCACAACGTCAATGCCGAGTTTTTTGGTTTTATCGGATAAATACAACTGAAGCGCATCGTGGGCTTTGGTTTTCACAATGTCTTCGCGGTAGCCGTCGAGTAGCGTTAATGTGGCGTTGATTTGGTAATCACGCTTAGTCGGTGCAATCACTTCGACGGTATCGCATAACGGACGACGGCGTTCCGGGCTAACGTATTGCTTTACATCATTAAGCAAACGACCATCAGGCAAGCCTGTTTTTGTGAGCACGGTAATGCGCACTAAACCGCCACGTGGATTGGAGACATTCACATCGGCAATGTCTTGCGATACAGCGCGGGTGTGATAATCGTACGCCGCGATTGAGCCACAACTGGTAAATGCTTCCGGTGCGGCAAGAATTCGCTTGCGGTAGTCGTCATCTTCTTCGCGCGCTAAACCGCCACTTGGCACATCAATGTTAGCGATAGTGATTTCACCTGAAAAATTGACCGCACTTTTGAGTGTTTTTACACGCCCAAGCTCCCAACCGTTGCCGACTTTACCGGCTTTATTACAGGCGGCTTCGATTTCTACATAAGAAATTAATGGAGTGATCACATCATCATTAAGTGTGATAAATTCGATGTCATCTGTTACCGCTACACGCGTGCCTTTGGGGATTAAAACGGATGGGTGATCGCCTGTGATACTAAAACGTAAAATCGTGCGAGCCGGTTTATCCAATAAACGATAACAACCAAAGGTTTCCCCGCATAAATCCAAAGCAAGCCCCGTGGCGTATTGTGGAAAGGTTTGGCGAAAGGCTTCATTAATACCTTGGCGCGCTAGGCTCTCACGCAATGCATATACGTTGATAAGTAAACGTTCAATGTGTGCCGGTTGTAAGATTTTGCCGGTACGTTTTTCATACTGCGCAATAGCGTCGCGTAAAATGCTTTCTACATTGTCATCAACGACTTTCACATCATATCTATTCATTGAGCAACCCTCGTGGCGTAAATTTCGCGATACACATCATCGGTAAGTGACCAATAAATCACAAATTCAAAGTGCGGAGCCATGCCGTCAACGTCCACTGAATCAATGTTGATGCGTTTTTCCCAACGTTGCAGAGCAAGTGTAATTTCCCGCACGATGTTGGGAATGGCAATGTCTTCCGGCTGGTCGATATATTGAAAGTGATCGGAGCCGAATTCAGGACGCAACACATCTGTTCCTTTCATCGTGGAAAGAATATGGTCAATGCACTGATGAATGTCATCAACGCCTTGCACCGCTTGAGAATCAAGACTTGGTGCAAGTTGCCAGTGTGTTGTGAGGAGTGTGTTTTGTGTGTTCATAGCCTTGATGATACAAGGCTATGAGAGGGCTGGATTTTAAACTGATTTAAAGAATTATGACTGTGCGGCGGAGGTCTGTTTGCCATCGCCTTGTTCAGTGTGCTTATGTTGTTTCAGGCTGATATTGTCGGCTTTCACATCACCACCCTTGGTTTCTAACGATCCGTTAATGGTTGCCGTTGCACCGGAACCACCGCCGTTACCCGTCATGCCTTGCATATAGATTAAAGCACCGCTCACCAGCAGGTTGCCTGTGGTTTCGGTTTCCGGGCAATCAATGGTGACTTTCGAAGGTGACTTAATCAGCACATCACCTATGGCAGACACTTCGACGTTGCCACTTTTGCGGTCGTGCTTAATTACCGTGCCGTTAGAAAATTTCTTCATCCAAATATTACTGTCGCCCGTAGGCGTCGGGTCTTGCGTGTTGTAGATTGCGCCTAAGACGCAACCACCTTCACCTCGCGCATCGAGGAGTATCGCGACCAATTCCCCCTCATCAGGCAAGCAGTAAAACTGGTTGCCGCCTGCGTTGGGCGTGAGGAAAGAAAGCCACGCGGTTTCTAAATCTTCAAGGGCAGGAATTTTACACCGCACTTTATGGCTTTTCGGGTCGATTGCCGACACAATGCCTTCTTGATAGGTTGCACCAAAATTATGGGTTTGCATTCGTCATCTCCATGCCTAAAGTCATCAAATCATCGGGGATAAATTCCAACATTCGCACCTCAATGCTCGTGGTGTAGCCCCGTTTGTTAAAGGTGTGGCGTGATTGCTTGATTAAGTATTTACCTGAAAACACGCCTAAATTTTTAAGCCAAATAGTCGAACCTGCTACCAGTTTTGGGTTGCCAATCAGGGTAATATCGCCTGCACTTTGGTCTTCGTTTTGCTCGCTTAATGCTGCATCGCCTCTGGCATCAATCTGTTCTTGGCTTTCGCCACGTGTCGTAATTTTGAGCGTATCGCCACTTGCCGCCTGTGCCTGCTGCATTTTCGGGCGAAGTGCGGTGGCTTTTTTGCTTTTTTTCACCACTTTTTTACCGCTTGTGTCAAAGCCCTTGATTTCCACTTGCTTTGCGGTGTCTTTAATCCGATCTCGCAGTCGCAAGCTAATACATTCGCTTTCATCCAACACGACCACAGGTTGACTTTGCCCGAGTTCATCTTTATCGGTAAACACCAGTTGATTGCCCACAATCTTGAAACTGTGATGATATTCACGAGCAAGGCGGGCAAGAAATTCCACATCACGCTCTTGATATTGGGTAATGCGTTGAATGGGAATGTGGCGAATTTTGCCCACCAATTTGAGCTTCAGGCGATTCGCCACCGCTGCCACTACTTGGGCGAGCGTGGTGTTCTCGTAGGCTTTCGGCTTTAGCGTGCGGTTAGCTTTGCTAATGCCAGTGGATAAGGCTCGCAAGGTAATGCTGGACGGACGATAGCCATATTCTACCTCATCAATCTCAAACGCCCCAATTTGCACCAGAGACTCGCCCTGATAGCCAATCGCCGCCTTGAGTTTGTCGCCCTGTGTGGGGAACCATTGGCGAATCCACTTACCGCTGATGTCTTCAAAGGATACAGAAAGCTCATCCGATTGCCCTTCCAAATAGTCGGTGTAAGTCAATTCCAGCAAAGACGGCTCAATGTCAGCGGTAATATTGGTTTTCTCATAAAAAAGCGAAAAATCGGGCGTTTGGACTTTACTCATTATTTCCTCTTAACCACGGCGGTAAATTTTCGTTTTGGGTCGACTTCACATTTAGCACAGGGATAAACACTGTCGCCCCTGTCGGCAACACTTCGCAAAAGCTGATGTGTGGATTGGCTCTAATAATCCGAGCATATTCCAGTGCGTCGCCATAGTAATAATAGGCGAGATGATCCCAGCGTTCGCCTTGTTTGACAGTGTGTTTAAGGACGGTTTGGGTCATTTTCATTCTCCACGTTTTCATCTTCACGCAACACGATCCAAGCGGTCATTTTTGCCACTGAATTTGCGGAATTATCCAGCCGCTCATTGATTTCAGTTAAAGCATTATCGGCAGGCGTAAACCAGTTATTCCATTCGCTATCAGCAGACGCCCGACTGAAACTCTGTTTCATTATTTGCAAATCATCATATATCGCAGACACATCACGGCTAAATTCGCTAATGGCAGGCAGATACTGGCGAACGCCCTCGAAAGCAGATTGCATTCCGACCAGTTCACCAAAACCACCCAAGGCGTTGTCTAAATTAGCAAGCGCACTCGGCAAATACGCCAATGCGGACGCAGGATCGTGTGCCAACTGGCGAACTACTGCAACGGTGTTGCGAACTTCGTCCACCGCACGTTTGCCTTGGTTGTAGAGTTCCACGCCACGGCTAACCGTACTTTTCACAGTTGAAAGTGTGTTGGTTAAGCCTTTCGGCAAAATCGAACCGAGCAGCGATTTACCGCCTACATTCAACGCCGCACCAAGCAAGCCTGCTTGCCCATTGCCGACAAACTCTTTCAGGCTAATATTCATCTCGCGCGCTAAGGCATTACCTTTGCCGTCGGTAAATAGTGTGGTTGATGAAATATCGGTGATCACAAAATTGCCTTTGTATTTTGAACCCCACATCAAGGCAAGAGCGTCTTGCTTAGCTTTTGCCGAAAGTAGCGATTGATAACGACTTTCCACGCCGCCGATTTTGTGGTGCAGGCGAATCGCAAAGGATAAATCTGTCAGTTTCTCGCCCATAGCTTGCAGTTTTGGCTTGCCTTTAAGCACCGCGTGTTCGGCAAAATCTGCCGAATGGGTTTCGTTGAAATCGGTCAAATTGACAGGCTCAAAGGCGATATTACCTAGCATAAAATACATCGTTGTTTCTCCTTAGTAAGCTCTCCGCATTTTCTGATCCATAATTCGTTCGATAGCTTTTTCTAATTCATACAAACTCATTTGCATACCTTGCTGAACTTGCTCCAACACGCCCTGATTCTGGCTACCGTTCACGTTAATGGTCGGGTTAAAATTGACCACAATGCCGTTGTGCTGATTGGTTTCGTTATTGGTAACCGCATTTCTATTTAGCGGTTGATAATCGCGAAGGATTGACGGATTTTGACTGTTTGCGTCAGGGTTAAAATTAGGTGTGCGGAAATCGGTCGATTGATTAAGTCCAAGCAGATTGCCGACAAAATTCGCCCCGAATTTCACATCGTCCCACAGTGTGCCTAAAAAGCCTTTTTTCTCGTTTAATAGCGGTTTAAAGGCGGTTTCAACGCTATTTAAAACAGGCTCAAATTTCACCGCACTTGAGAGATTTTTGCTGGCTTCCGTGGCGATTGGCTGGGCGTTATCCATCCCGATTGCCAAGCCTTCCACCACGTTTACACCGTAGCCCTTAAACACTCGGCTTGGCGAGTGAATACCGAGTTTTTCTGCAAACCAGCCTTTAATGCCGTCGCCTAAGTCTGAGACAATCTGTTTTGCACCTTCCCAAGCGTTTTTAATGCCATTGACTAACCCGTCAATCATATTCTTGCCGAAATCGGTAAATTTAGCTGGCACATCAATACCAAACCACGACAACACAGTAGAAAATACTTGCTGGAATAAACCAAGCGGCGACCAGTTCAGAATGGTTGCGGTGATGTTGCCAATGCCTGAATTGAAGAAAGTGGTAATGTTTTCCCATATGCCACTAAAGAAAGTCGTGACCCCATTCCAAATATCGGAAATTACTTGTCCACATTGAGCTGATTTCTCGCCAATCCATTGCCACATTTGGCTGAATTTTTCGCTGACCCAGTCCCAGTTATCCCAAAGTAAATAAGCCAGCCCTGCAATAACGGCAACGGCAATGCCGATAGGGTTGGTGAGGAAAGCTTTTCCTAATCCAATAAAGGCTTTTTTCGCAACACCAAAGGCTGAACCAAGCCATTTCATTACTCTACCTGTTTTGGTAACTGTACCCGTTAAGGTTTCAAGTTCTTTGGCTGCTTTAATTGCCTTAAATACTTTAAATGGCATAAATGCTGCCGAAAAAACTGAAGCCAAACCACTAAAAGCAAATTTTGTGGCAAATGCAACGGTGCTTAATCCAGCTAAACCACCCGCAACCGCAACGCCCCACTTAATCAATGATTTATGCTCATTGATAAATGGTGTGAGTGTATCTTCAATAAAACCTTGCAGATCATTTGCTAACGATTTTATATCCCCAGCAAACGCTGAACCAAAAGCCCCCACAGCATTTTCCCAAACGCCACCTAAGCTTTCTAAAGCAGAGCTAAGTATTGCGGTCTTGAGTTTAATCCGCTCTTGCAGGCTGGCTTGCTCTCGCATTTTGGCAATCATCTCGTCCAAGCCTTTCGCCCCTTTTTGAGCTAAAATATCAGCAAGACGACCACCTTCAATACCAAACAATTCTTCTGCAACTAAGCCAACACCTTCATCGCCATATTTTTGACGGATTTTTTCAAACTTCTGCATTTCGGCGAGCATGCCATCTACGCCTTTAAATGAACCTTTTTTATCCCAGAAGTTAAACTCAACGCCTACCGACTCCATCATATCCCGAGCTTCGGCTTTCATTCCTTTTTTGGCATCACGGATCATCTTCGGACCTTTGTTCATTCGGGATAGCATCATATTTAACCCTGTACCAAAGGTTGAACCTTCTAAGCCTTGTTGTCCTGCCATAGCTTCAATCGCAAGAATTTTTTCGGTGTTTTCTGCTCCTGTCAGCTTCATCGAGTTAAGTTTAGGAGCATAGTATTTCATTGATTCATACATCTGCTCCTTACTCAAGCCACCAGCAAACATTGCTCGTTGCAAATAATCGGCAGATTTTGCCAGTTCAGATTCATCTAAGCGATGGGATTCCATAAACTTCGCTAAAAATTCACCGCCTGATTGCTGATCCATATCTAATAAGACGTTTAATTCTGCTGAAGTTTTTAAAGCACCATTTTTGAGAATCTGATCTGATAAACCTTGTTTTTTCAGAGCTTGAGAAAGGCGATAAAAATCTTTAGTAGTACCTGGTAAATCACGCCCCAGCTCTTTGGAAATTTTGCTGATTTCTTCAAATGCACCAAAACTACCATCTTTTTTCATCATTGTGATTTTAAGATCGGTTGCCGCATTTTCTTGCTCCATATAGCCTTTCACCGCTGTCCAAGTTGGCATAGCGATTGAAGCTGTTGCACCCGCAGATTTTAAAATTTTGCCTTTTAATTCATCGCGATCTTGTTTGCGGGCTTTTTGCTTATCAATAGCGGTAGATAATGATTTCTGAGCTTTCTCAGAAGATTGAATTGCTGAAGTAAAACGTTGTTGTTTAGCAACAAGTGCGGTAATTTGGGTTTGCATTTTTTCATATCGGCGAGTGAGTTTGCTGATACTTTTATCGCCTGAAAGATAAGCCAACTGCATTTTTTGATGTAATGCGGCTTGCTTAGCTTGCATTTTGGTAACAGAAGCCCCCATTCGGTCGTGCATTTTGGTGGCTTTGCCCAAACTTTTAGAGAGATTTTCTACGGTTCGATTGGCTTTACCAAAAGCAGCAGAAAAACTGCCTTTTAATGAAGCACCAATTACTAAACCGAGAACTAAATTGTTTGCCATTTTTTACTCACTATGTTAAATATACGAAAAATTCAGGAGGCTTATTATGTTTGATTTATTCAAAGAGGTTATTGAAGAGTGGGGCGGTTACAGCACTGCTGAAAAAACCTATTGGGTCATCACAGGAATGTTATTTGCCGCTGGTTTTATCGCCTTTAGTTGGTGGTATTGGGTAGGAATGATTGACGCAACAAGTAGCTTGATGACATTCGTTTTCGGTGGCTTTATTTACTTAATTTTAGGCTCTATTGTTGCTTTACTTTTCTCACCGTTAATGGCTGCGATTTCGTTTATCACAGCCACTTTCGTTGGTATTTCATCTTGGCTTGTTGGGCTATACCGTCAAGCTCGTACATAACCCGCCTTAACCTGACGATTGGCTTGAAAAAGCCAATCATCAAGTTCTTTTAGTGTCCAACCATCAATTTCTTCTGCTGAAAAACCAAACCACCAAACAATGTCGGCAATCGCATTATTCAGCGTCTCCATCTTCACTGCTTGCACCAAACAGAAATCGTTGTACCTGAACATAATCTTTCCATTTGATTAAATCCATATCTTCCAACACCAAACCACAGCAAAGTGCTGCAACGATAATTTCACGATCTTCGTTAGTTTTACCTTGCTGACTTGCTGTACGAAAATCTTTTACCAATGGTTCACGCACTTTTAACTCTTCGAGCGTTGTGCCATCAGGTAATTGAACAGGACTAGACAATTTAATGGTTGTGCGAACTGCATCGACTTTTTGAGACATAAAAAACTCCTTTGTGAGTGTGTTGTTTAACTTTCACAAAGGAGTTTACTTAAATGGGCTTTAAAGGTCGTTTAAACTGCTTTAAAGAATTACTGCCCGATATTAGTGCGGTATTTTTGCAACACATCTTGACCGTTTACGCGGTAGATGTTGGCAAGCACGTCCACAAACAACACTTCTTTTCCTGCCAAGGTTTGCTTGATGGAATAAATTTTGAAGGTGTCGGAATGCTCCGTTGCTTCTTTATTTTTCAAGCTACCGCCAGTGGTTTTATTGAATGCCACGTTCATGATGGTCACAAGCGGTTCTTCAGCGGCAAGTCCACGCGAATCAAACACCTGCAAGTTAGAACGGGTCATTAATTGCACGTTTTTGTATGGGTTGTAGGCTTTTGCGCGCACTTCAGGATAAAAGCTACCCCAAATCACTTCACCTTCCATGGCATTTAAACCTGCCGGTAGTTCTACCGTACCGTGTAAACCCAAGCCTTTATGTTCAATGAACTCAAACTCAATGTCCGGTAATTTAAACTCTTTGGCTTTGCCTAAAAGGGAGTTTCCATCCATATAAGTGTTAGCGTTCACAATCTGATGAATTGCGGTACTCATAATTTTCTCCTTCTAGCGTTGTGACACCAAGTTCACTAAGTATTTACGGGTCATTACCGATTTATTGCTGATAAGCTCGGCTGGCAATTTCGGCGTGTATTCATACATCAACGGCACGTGACCTTTGCTAAATTCATCCACCAAGTCGGTATCGTGGTCAAGGCTGACGCGATAACCTACAATGCTTGGCAAGGCTCGCAAATAGGTGTCTACTGTTTCCAATAGGCTGTCAATCAACGCATCATCAATCGGGCGGTCTATAAATTGCAACTCGGTGCGGCGAATACTTTCATCAATCAAATCTCCTGTGCGTAACGCCGTTTCAAAGTTGATGATATGGGTCACGGTTGGATAGTTTGACGAACGGTTACCCCATAAGCGGAAACCTGTACCGAAGCTGTTAAAAATTGTGGTAATACCTACTGCGTTAAGCAGGTTGGTTTCTGATTGTTCATCATCCACACGAGCAGTCAATGGCACTTCCATTCCAATCACGCCTTGCAACTGACGATTTGAGGTAGAGAACCAGTAGCCTTTGTCGGTATCGGTTTTCATCCGCAAGCCTGCTGCGTGTACCGCTAAACTTTCTAATGTGTTGCTTGAACCCAACGCATAGGGATAGAAATGGCGAACACGTTCAGAGCTTGCTGAAGCGTTTAACGTGCCAAGTGGACCACGCCCTTGAATCGCTTTAGAAAGCGATGTGCCTTTCGGCAATTGCACATAAGCCACTGCTTTTAACTGTTCGGCTAATGTTGAAAGAGCCGCTGCACAGCTTGCCGTTTTGTCAAACTCTGGGCAGATTAAAATTTTGGCATCCGCACCGTATAAATTGAAACCGTCACGCACCAATTCCAAGCCTTTGCGTTTGCCGGTAGCAGCGTCAATACCGCCTTTGATGTCCGCTTCGGTCACTTTTTCAGGATCAGCATAAGCGTAAGTCGCTTTTAACCCTTCGTGGCGTGTAGTAAAGGTAATTTCGCCTGTTTGCAAGTTTACGCTGTAATCAGTGCCTTCTTGCAAGGTTTGGCTAGATGATTGAATGCTAATGTTCAATAAGCCTGCTTTCGCTGTTTTTGCCATTAAGGTGGAGCTGTCTTGCGTTAAGACTTCGTCTGTAATGTCAGTTTTGTGTTTTTTCGGATCTAACACATTGACCACATACACCTTACCTGCAGCATAGCGTGCTAATACATCAAAGGCATCAGGCAGGGTAAAGCCTTGGTTTAAAATCACACCAAATTGAGCAAAATCTTTGGTGGTTTGGCACACGGTCAATTCATTGACTGTGCCGATAGGTGCAGTCCCTACGATGCCAATAATTGCACCGTCCACCGTTTCCACCGCAACAGAGCCACCTGCCACGCGTGTTGTTTTCGTTCCGTGATGAAACGCCATAATGTTCTCCTTATGGTTCTTTGCGGCGGTAACGTGCCGCGGTAAATTTTGGTAAATTTTGCGGCTGGTGTACTTCCACCTGCCACGTTTCGGTTTGAATAATCAGTTGATATTGCCAAAGCCCATCGTCTTCACCTGCAAATTCTTCACTCACTAAGCTACAAGCGGTGCAATTTGTCGGGCGAAATCCCACAATCGCCAGCCTGAGTTGGTCGAGCATTTCCAACGCCCCTGAGTCATCGTGCTGACTGCGAGCAATTACGGTCAAAGCCACTAATACTTTGCGGCGTTGTTGGATAATGTCGGTGCTATCAAGGCTTTCAAATTTTGACCCTGCATACTGCACCAACACCGCACCATATTGGTCGGTGAGGTTGTAGCGGTCTAAGTCATCGGGGAACAGTTCGATGCTGAAACTCGTGGTCTTCTGTTCGATATGATCTCTGATGCTTTGCAAAATCGGTAAAGTGGCACTCATAGATGCGCTCCTTAATAACCCGACAAATCCAATTTCTGCGGTGCACGGGCTTTAAATTTCAACGCAGACGGCAAACTGTCATCGCCTTCCGCGCCGATTTCCGTTAAGCCCAAATGCAGTTTGCCACTGGCAATGCGATCCAAATCTTTTAAGGCTTGGCTGTGGGTTTCTTTCACATTGTCGGGAAAGCCTTTGCCTTCGGGACGGCGTGAATACAACCAATAGCGAGCCAGTTGTAGACAAATGTTACGTACAAGCGTTGGCACATCATTTAACGGTAGCAAATAACGTGAACGTAAATAGCCGTCCACCGTTTCGGTAGCGTATTCGCACGCCTTGTTTAATACGGCATAATCGACTTCCGTTGCTCTTGTGTTGTCATTAGAGAGTTGCACAAGCACCACTTCGCTCACCACTTCCGTTAAATCTTGTGCCTGAATGTACATTATTCTTTACCTTCGCCTTTGTTGTTTTTGTTTGCCTTTTCCGCTTCTTTGCGGGCTTTTTCTGCTGCCGCAAGACGAGCTTTTTCCGCCTCAGCTTCCGCCTGTTTGCGTTTTTCGTCTTCAGCTTCATCTAGCTTCACATAAAGCGAGATTTGGGCGTATTCTTCATCGGTTAATTCAATTTTTGCACCTTGTTCATAACGATTGCCGTTATGCAGAATGGCCATGGTGCCGATAACAACGTAAAGTTTTTTGTTCATTGGTTTCTCCTAGTGAAACGGTGTTACAAATCTTCCCTAACCCCTCTTTACTCAAGAGGGGGGATTTTTTGGGGTTATAGGCAACCTTTAATCAAATAACCAGCCGATGCACCGAGTAAGTGCGGTTTGTGAATATCGGTGGTGCGAATGACTTCAAGCTTGCCACCGTTTTCTTTGTAGGTGTCCACAAATAAGCCACCTTGACGACGGACGGTGTAGCCATAAGACGACTCATACACTGTGCCTTTGCGTTCGGTTGAACGTGGCGCAACATAGGCAAGCACAATGGCATCAGACCAGATGTCTTTAAGTTGATTGCTTTCTTCATACACCGCTTCGCCGATTTTTACGGTATCAATGCCAATCAACTTGCCGAATACTTCAGGCGTTACAATCGCCACTTGTGAATACTTGAGTTTTTCAATGACAGCTGGGTGTTCTTTTAATGCTGCCCACACATCGCCTGCAATCACGCATACATTCGGTTTGCGACCAATCGCACGCTTCACGGCACGAATGCCCGTGTCGAACATCGCAAAGATGTCTGCTTGTTTGCTAGTGATTTTCGATGTACCGCTTAACGTGACTTTGTTGCCGCTGTCGTATTTGTTTTCGTCTAAGGCGAGCGTTGCCACTTCTTTTTCACGACCGAGTGCAATCACATCTTGGGTGGTGTTTAAGGCGAATTGACGGAGCGAGAAAATCGCTTCGTTTTCCTCGCGGTAGTCGATGGCGTATTCCACATCGTGCTCTTCCAACGCCACGTCGATTGCCGTGATGTCTTCAGGGTCTAAACGGTTTGACGTGCCGCGTAAGTTACGCACCGTACTTGGTAAGCGGAATGCAAGGCGACCGAATTTCGGAATTTTGCCCGCTTCTTTGTCGATTTCGACGGTCGGCATTAACACTTCTCCGATGAGTTCTAAATTGTGATAGCCCTGTGCCAATTTGGTTAAAACAGGATCTTGCACACGGAGTGCTGCGAGATTGTGAGCAGTCATAAATTTCCCTTCTATTGATAAATTGCGTTAAAGGCGGCGGTGTAGCTCACGCCGTGTTCTTTGGCATACGCCATAATTTTTTGGTCAGCTTCGATGCTGGCTGGGTTTGTGCCTTCGGCATATTCCACCGTACCATCTTGCGGTGCTGCCGCTTTGTCTTTGGTGGCGACTTCACCGAAGTTCACCACTTGTGGCTGAGCACCCAAAAAGGCTTTGAGTTTGCTGTGTAGGTTTTCGCCTTCGCTAAATTCAACTACACCACCTTGCATTGTGGTGGAAGCATAGTTCAATAAATCTACCGCTTGCTGTTTAGCAATCGGGGCAAGTTTGCCCGCTTTCACTAAACCTTCAGCAAAGTCGGCATTTTCGGCTTTGGCTTGGTTGAGCGCGGTTTCAGCTTTTTCGGCTTTCAATTTTTCGTTTTCTGCCTTGAGCTGTTCAATTTCTTCAGGTGTCATTTCAAGTTCTCCTTCGGTTGATTGAGCTGGGTCTGAAGTTGGGTTATTCGGTTCATTAAAATTCGGCACAGGAAAACCTGCTTCATCTTGTTGATACCGTTTCAAATCATTGCGGATAGATTCTTCTACCACGCTATTGACTAAATAATCAGGCAATGCTTTGTCGGCTTCATCTTGTCCGTGTTTGCCAATCAGCCATTCACGCAAACGTCGCCACAAACCTGCTTCCGCCCAGTCGGAAAAATCCACTACGCCTTGTTCGTTTTCGGCAAATTCAGGGTTACGCAAGCCTTTTACGGCGGGTGGCATTGCCCCTAAGAAACCGACGTGGCGTAAGTACAAACTGCCCGGGCAAGGATTGTTTGGGCTATCGGCAAGATAGAACGAAGACGACACTTTCTTAAATCGTCCTTTTTCCACCATTTCGGCAAATTCAGGATCCACTTGGTTGAACTCGGCTTTGAGTACATCACCGTCCAACTCAAGGCGTTTTACCCAGCCATAGGCAGGTGCATTGTGTTTTGGGTGTCCAACTACCGCGGGGGATTCGTGAAAGTTTACGTCGTAGGCATTGACGGCTTGTTGCAAATCATCGATGGTAATTTCCACTTCTACGCCATTTGCATCTAGTCGTTTGCCGGCTTTGAAAATTTCAATCAGGGTCATTCGGTTGTTCTCCTTGTGTTGCGAACATCATAGGAAAAACGACCGCTTGTAGCTTTTAAACTGGTTTAAGGAATGAAAATGGGAAATCGAAAGTGAAAAGGAAGCGAATGGGGCGTTTTTGCGTGTTTATCGGTGTTTATAAACACGCTCAAGGTTATTCAAGCGATAATTTATCGAATTGCTAATAAAACGCCACAATGGGCGTTTTAGGGCTTATTTTTGAAAATTGAACGATATTACAGATTTTGGTCGATTTGGCGTTGCAAAAGTGCGGTGGCTTTTCGCAAGAGTTTTTGCTCGTCTTGTTCGCTTACGCCTAACCACGGACGTTTAGGAATGGTGACTTTCCCCCCACGCCCCGCCTTGCCACCGAATTGGTGCAAGCGGGCATATTTAGCGTCAGAACCAAACTCGACATTTTTGTCGTTGTAGTTGTAGGCGGTTTTATCCGACAAATAGCCGTCCTGTCGCAAAATCTTAGTGGACTTACCTTTCTTCTGCTTGCGTGCCAAGGTTTTTGGCGAAAGCGACTGCCAGTTATTGCCTTCAGGATCAACTTCCTGCTTAAACCGTTCCGCGTGGATTTTTTTCAAGGTTTCGCCCAGCACACCGTAGAGCTTGCGGGGTTGTTTGAGTTGGCTTGCAATACGGTGGAGTTTTTCCACCGCTTGCGTGTCGTTAAGGCTGATTTTAATCATAACTAAAAGCCAGCGAGTTTATTTTTCAATACATAGCCTTCAAGTTGCCATAATTTATTGAAGGCATTTTCAAAGGCAATACGTTCACCAATTTCTTGGTTATAGGTTGCTGGTGAAACGCAAGCAGACTCGCCTGTTACGGTGAACCCATTGCGTAAGGTTAAAACACAGATGGTGAGGGTTTCAGTTAAGCGGTGGAATTTTTTATCGGTAATAATAGATTCCAAATGTTCTTGGGTAACACGTTCAGTCATATTTATTCTCCTATTGATTAAAAAATAAGTTGGGGGTATAGTTAAGTTACCGCAGGGGGTTTCCTACTGGAAAGGTTACGATTGGTTTGTCGCCCGTATTATCCTGTTCGAATCAGGCAAACCTGCGGATTAGTCCAAACTTCCCCATAGCAAATCAAAACTATTCTTCAAATTTAACCAATCCAATTCGCCTTTAATTACGCTTGCAGTACGAACTAAATTGACTTTGTGTGCTAATTTTTTCTTGCTTAATTCATCTTTGATTTTTACTTCATAATCCATTTTTACTGCGACTTTTCCTTGTTCAGTTTCATAAATGAAAAGCAATGTTGGTAACTTTTGATCACGTTCTAATACTATCGCCTTTGGATTTCTCAACTTCTCTGGCAACTGTTCCCAAAACTCAATCGGCAAGTTAATGCCTTTGGCTTGCTTGGTATCACGCAGGGCGTGCAATACATCTTCATCACGCACGGCAATCACGGCAGATTGCGGAGCTTTTTCAAGTGCGGTCAATTTATCAATCACTTTGGCTGGGATTATGCCCACGTTTTTCATTTGTCCACGTGCCATTTTTTCGGTGGCAACGGTATCTACCATCGACTTCATCGCGCCGTTTAACATCATCACGGAACGCGGATTTTGTAACACGTTTTCAATCAGTAGGCTGGCAAGTTTTGGCTCGGCATTGACGAACTTATTGAATAACAGCTGATCCACGTCCGCATTTCGCCCTGCAGTCAAGCGGTCAAAATTATGCGGTTGAAATCCTACATCATAACCTTTCGGCACGCGTACCATTCGTGGATTGCCGGAACGTGTGCCGACTAGTTTTTCCTGCCATTCGATTTCAGGCGATGGGCTGACGGTTCTGCCCATTTCCTTGAGGTCATCTTCATCGTGAGCAATAACGGTGCAGTGGCAGCCATAGGCTTTAATGGGGTAGTAATAACGCCAAAATGGATCGCTGGCCGGCAAAATTGTGCCGTCTAAGTCAATATGCTCTTGGCGTGGGTGGCTATTATCGTGGTGATGATATTCCCAATAAGGCATCACATCAGCCAAATCTAAATGCTGTTGCAAACGACCGCGATTGTAGGCAGCGTAAACGTTGGTGTCGTAGATAATACGGCTACGCCAGTTTCTGCCGCCTTTGTAATCCCAGCCTGTGCGAGCGACAACCTCATCAAAACGCTTGCGGAAGCCTTCCAGTGTTTCGCCGTTGTTGATGGCTTCGTCCACCGCTTCGCGAAAGGCAAGCAGCACTTCATTACGATTTGCTCCTGCGACCATAAAAAAGTAGTCGTGTTCTTCGCCTAATACGTCAAGGTAGCTGTTGGTCGGTAGGTTGAGCTTTTTCTCAAAGTATTTGACTTGATTTTCAAAGGTGAATTTCATTGGTAAATCTCCCCTAGCCACTCTTTACTAAAGAGGGGGACTTTGCACGCTCATCTTCTACAGATTGTCGCCCTGCAAATTGGGCAGCGGTTGAACCCCACGCCAGCAGTTCGCCATATTCCGCAAAACTTAATTCAGGAATAAGGCTATCCAGCTGATTGCGGAAATCCTCAAGGCTTTCGGCTTGCCCTAATTGGTTGCGAATGCTTTGCAGCCAATGTTCAACGTGGGCTTCGCCCTCTACTTCTAACTGTTCGCCGATGGTCTCAATCACGCTTTTCGGGATAGGTTCGGCAAAGTCGGCAGTGTTGGCAGATTTTTCCGCTTTTTCGACCGCTTGCATAATGATGTCACCGTCTTCAAAACCATAAGTGCGGTGGATATATTGCTCGGTAAAGCTCACGCCGATTTCAGTCAAAATCTTGTCACGTTCCGCCTGCAGTTTGTCAATGCTTTCTTGTTCGAATAGCTCGAAGGTTGGCAAGGTGTCCACGCTGAAATTGAGTTCACAAATCCACGCCAGCAACTGATTGAACACGCCTTCCACAAGGCTGGCGTCATCGTTGCGAATATCACGCGTCACTTCTAGCCCTGCGGTGGCAGAGGCTCGGTTAGCTTCCGCTTCAGTGGTTTGGTTTTGACCGAGTAACGCAATGGCGATTTCTGATTTGCAGTAACGTAAGAAATCATCGAATACTTGTGAGCTTGCCCCTTTGCTTGCACTTTCTTTTAAATCAATGGAACTATCTTCAGGAATGGCAGCTACGGCGGTTCCCAACATCTTTTCCATACTATCCAAAAGTTCATCAATTTCGTGAATTTGGGCTTGGCGTGGGTGTTTACCGACCAGCCACGGGCTGCCATATTTTTCCATAAATTCCAACCAGAATTTAAAGCCTCCTTTCTTAAACGTTGCCGCCCAGAAGCAGAGCGAGAGATCGCCCAAGCCATACGGGTTGATGTAGGTCGCATTTTGTGTGGCAAGCAACATTCGATAAGGCGGCAGTTCTTCGCCGTTGATGTTCTCTTTGGTACGAAGTTTAAGCTGGTTTTCTTCATCGAAGACGAACCACTCTTGCGTTTTGCCTACGATTGCCGTTGGCAACAGTAAGCCGTTCTCGCTTTCCCACATCACTTCCAACGCCTGATAACCAAACAACGTGGCATCAAGTATTTCACTGATGATTTGGCTCATCGGCAAGCGGTCGAAAAGTGCGGTCAAAATCTCGTCCGTTTTTTCATTGCCTGTGGGCGTGATACGCCACTCAAGCCCTTTAATGGCTGCTTTTCTACGGCGAACACAGCCCCCAACGTGGCTGTCGGATAGGATTTCACGGTAAGCCGAAATATCCTTGCCCATTTTTTTCAGCACAGGATCAGGGTTCGGCAGGTAGTGCATAAACGACCAATAGTCAATGGCGTTGGCACGGCTGGCGATGACGCGGATTAGGTCTTGTTTTTTTGGTGTCATTGGCTTTCCTTATTTTTCATAATCCACAAAGGCGGCAAGCAATAAAAATACCCACCAACAGCGGCAGAAATGGTTAAAGTTACAAATGCGATCATGGTTAATATCCTTGCGTTAATTTTCGGCTGGCTCTTGGTTTGCGACTGTGGGCTTTCACAGGCAACTGCACCAACTGACGGCTAGCATAATGAGCAAGCAATAAAGAAATTGCGGTGTCGCCGTGGCGTTTGTTTTTGCCGTCTGCACTTTTGGTTCGTTTATCGGGAATGCGTGGCACGCCTTTCACCACTTGGAATGAACGCAAATCGGCAAGAATATCGGCATCTTTTGGAATGCTGTCGAGTTCGCCATCTTCGAGCGCGGCTTTAAATGGGGCGGTGTGTTCGCGATACCATTTTTCCGATAACTGCACGCAATCCACCAATGAGCCGAAGGCATCACGAGCAGCTTCAGCTAAATAGCCCCCATTCCCACGTGCATCAAAAGCTGCACCGGCAAAGCGTGGCAAATGCTTGAGAATAAACAGCACAATTTGTTCTTGTTGCTTGTAAGGCATATTGCCCAGCTCCACAATCAATCGAACGCTTTTGGTTAAGTTTTGCTGTTGTGCTAACACCACAAAGGACGTCATATCGCCACTGCGAGCAAAGTCTTCGCCTAAAAAATGTAATTGCGTTTCATCTAAGGTTTGCAAAATCGGCTGAAGCGTGGTTTCGCACCAATCCAGCATTTCCTGATAGCGTGTCGGCTCAGGTACAAGGCTAAAGCCATCTTTTGCCGTCATTCGGATTACGGGCGTGTTTTCGTTCATTTGGCGTTCAATCAACGCTCGTGAGAGCCATAAGCCTGTGCCGTTTTTCGGCACGCAATAGTATTCTTCTTCCGCATCTTCTTTGGTTGCCGTGTCATTGAGTAGGTTTTCTTTCCATTCTGCTTCTTTTTCGGCTGTCCATTCTTGCTTGCTGACTTGGCAAATACGTTGGTATAACCCTTCAGCACAGGCATCATCAAGGGTAATCGTATGCACTGAGTAGCGTTTTCTGCCTACCCGACTATCTAAAATCAGCTCATTGAAAAGGTTGTCCGCACCGTTGTGGGTAGAAATCAACCGCACTTTTGCACCCCACATAGTGAGAGCAAGAGCGGCTTTTAATACTTCCGCAAGGTATTCGTGAAAGGCTGCTTCATCAATAACCACCACGCCTTGCATACCACGTAAGTTTTTCGGGTTGCTGGAAAGGGCTTTTACTTTGAAGCCTGATGCAAAATAGATTACATAGGTCAGAATGTCCTTATCTTCATCTTGCAACACTTCTTCTTGAATTTCGCCTGCTGCATAGTTAAACGCCCTTGCCCACATTGCCACCGCGTCAATAAATTCACGTGCCATTTCCTTGTTTGACCCAATGTAGAACACATCAGAGCCACCATCTTTTTTAGCAAGGCTGGCAATCAAAGCATCATCAGCAGCTTCTGCCCACGTCAAACCTGTTCGACGAGATTTTTCGGCAATTTTGAGCTGGGATTTATCTGCTATCCAACGTTTTTGATAGCCCAACAGTAGCTCGTTTGGGTCAAAGGGAATGAGATCTTTCACTATGCAATACCTAAAATTTGCTGTTTGATTTTGTCGGCAGTTTCGGCTGATAAGCCCGCCTGAATAACAATTTTTTCCGTTTCTTCAGCAGCAAGCTCTGCTCGTTTTCTTACATCGGCTTGATAGACTTTGAGCTTAGTACTTGCTTGAATGAGTGATGCCACATTTTTGCCTGCAAAACTTAGGGCTTGGAATTTCTCCATCGGGGTCATCTCATCATCTTTGGCTTCTTCAATATCGACCAAGGCATCAAATAAAGACGACTGCAACATCCCCATCAAGGCTTCACTGCGTTTATCTTCCTTATCTTCTGCGCCTTCAGCGATAATACGTGCGGCTTCGGTACTATCTTTGATTGCCTTAAAGCGGCGTTCAATTTTTTGCCCATAGCGATGAATTGCCGACTTGCTGATTTGGTAGCCTTTTTCACGCAGTAGGTTTTCCAGTTCGACATAGCCGGAAAAGCCATTCTCGGTTAAGGCACGCTCCAGCCAACGGCGGACATCTTCAGGCAGTTTTTCAATACTTGAGCGAGGTGCCATGATTTCCCCCTATGCCCAATACTTTTCAGGGCGTGCAATTCCTGCTTGGCAGTCGATGGTGTATTCCACAATATCCACGCCCAAGCGGTTAATATCGGCAAACCACACGCCGTGCGGTTGTTTGGTCAGTTCCACCAGTTTGCGGTCGGAAAGGTATTCCAACTGCTGGCGGATTTCGTGCGGCGTGACATTTGGGTAAATGCCTGCCATCACATCACGCAAAAATTGTTCGCTGGTGGTGTATGGCATCGCTTTGTGTAAAGTATTGAGCAAGTGCCAACGCATACCTTCTCGGCGGGCTTTTTCCATCATTTTGCACTCTCCATTTTGTATAAATCACTTAAGGTTTTGTGTAGGGCATCCATTTTGGCTTCCAACACTGTTTGTCCGCGAATGTAGTCATCACGCAGGACATAAACGAGCGGCAGACTCGACTGCATTTGGTTGAATTGCTTTTCCAATTCTTCCACTTTGTCGTTTACTTTGAGCTGGTTTTGGTGGCGTTCACTCAAACTGTTTTGAAACTGCGATACTAAAATCTTGGCAAAGCCAAAACAGCAACCAAGAAACGACAACAACAACCCGACCAAGTGCCAAAATTCCACGTTAATGGTCATTGTTCGTCTCCTTGCAGATTTCCCGATAGGTCGCGTTATGCACCGCAATTTGACGGAGCGTTTCGGTGGTATCTTGGCGACTGGCTTTGATTATGCCAAAGCCCGAACAGCTGGGGTTAATCACGGAGATCGCCCGACTGTTGCAAGCGGTTAATGACATCATCACGGCGAGAGCCACGAGTGTTTTCTTCATTTTTCTTTCTCACTTCAAAATGTTTGACTTGGGTTTGAGCCACTGTCTTTTCCTGTTGCAGTTGCTCGTTTTGCTTAAACAAGCGGTCGATTTCCTGTTGAGCTTTGCGAATTTTGTAACAGGCAATCGCACCGCTGACCAAAACTACCGCAACCCCACCTAAAATTAAGTAAGCTATCATTCTTCTTGCCCCCGATTATTTAACGCATTAGCAAAACCTTTGGTCGCCACGCCACCACCGCAAAATAGGGCGAAGGTGTTAAAGAGTTCTCCTACATAGGCTCGGTCTAACCACACGGCATAAATCAAAATGCCAGCCATCAATAACGCCCCAAAAAATTGAATAAAGGCAGTGGTGGAAAGGCGACCGTTGTCGTTGGTAATCAACTCACTCAGTTTTTTCATTTTCTTTTTCCTTGTTGAAATAGTTTTGTTGGGCTGAAGCATAGCCAAAGAAAGTCAGGATACTTGCACAAACAAAGTAGCCGTAATATGCCAACATAATGCCAAGCAAAGTATTTGTGATCATTTCCCAATGATACTTAGCTTTGGTGTATTGGAATCTCGGCTTTGAAGAGCCAAAGAATATTGCCAATATCGCAAGTGCGGTCATAAAGTAAAAGAACCATTCATAGGCTTGTACAAGGTTTTTAATGCCTAATTCATTGGCAGAAATAAAACCACCGAAAATAATGATTTCCCATACCAAAGAGAAAAAGGTAATTCCGCGAATTTCTCGTTTCATTTTAGTAACTCCAGCGTAAGTAAAAGGCAGTAGCAGCGGTTGTGCCACCGTTGATTTTGCGATTTCGTTTGGCGTTGCTACTCATTCGCCAACCTCGTGTAAATTGCTTCTGATGATTTGGAAAACGTATTGATGCACTCATCGTTTATCCCTTAAATAAATGCTCAACATTCACGACCTCTTCGCTATCCAGCCAGCTCCACACATCAAAGCACGGGCAGTCTTTAATCCATTCGTTTGGGCTGATTGTGCCGTCGCCGTTGAGGTCGGGGCTTAGATCACGATGTCCACAAATGCGAGCACTGGGATATTTGGCTTCTAATTGGCGAAGCAAGTGGTGCAGAGCTTTCCATTGGGCTTCCGTATATTCGCCGTGATTGCGTTTGTCTTTGGTAATACCGCCGACTAAGCAGATGCCAAGGCTGTTTAAATTATGTCCTTTGACGTGTGTGCCTGTTTCGCCCTCTTTACGACCAGTTTCAACTGTACCGTCGGTATCAATCACGAAGTGGTAGCCGATATGTTGTAAGTGCGGATTGAATTGCTTGTAACTGCCAGCTAAACGCTGAAAGCCACGCTGTTTGTGCCAGTCATCAATGCGTTGAGCAGCGGTTTGGGTAGAGGTGCGAAGTTGCTTGCCGTTTTGAGTGGCTGAGCAGTGGATCACGATTTTGGTGATGGGTGAGGTGTGCATAAAAAACTCCAGTTATAAAGGATTACTTGATAACTGGAGTGTACTGAATATAGGTGGGAACTGATTTTAAACTGGTTTAGATAATTATTTTTGCTTTTGATGTAATACCGCTTTAATAATTACTGCATCACTAATTAAGCCATCTTTGACTTTCTGCTTAGCATTAATGGTTAATTCTACAGGACGTTTCTCAAAAGTACCGTTCTGAATTGCTTGCTTGTATTGATTTTCAAAGGTATCGTCTTGTACTTCCGCTGTTAGTTCATTTCCAGTTGTTTCATTCCTAATTTTTACCTTAAATCCGGTTTTTAGTTCGGTGTGAACAGTAATTATTCTATACATTCCATCTAAACGAACATCTTTAAACTCAGGTTGAATTTCTCTTGGTTTTGAAGCTAATACTTTAGCTTGCGCACCTGTTAGTGATACACCTTGAAGTTGTACCTTATCGGCATCAGACGCACTACGCAAAAATTCATTCTGTGTTTCTTGAGAATGTATTTTTATAGCTTCTAATGTTGGGTGTCGATCAAGTACCTTATTCACTATTTCTTTATTGGCTTCAAGTGTTTCTTTGGTTAATTCAGTTTGAATAGATATTGCCTGTATTAGTGCTTTTTCTGTTTCTTTTGTCGCAGAGAGTTCTCTTTGATGCTTAAGATCTCCCAAATAATCTTGGTAGAATCCTTCACCAAAATAAAGAACAAGAAATGTCATTATTCCTATTAACAAATATTTACTTGGCATTTTCGCTATAAGTGCTTTAAAAAGTTCAGTCCAATTTATACTACCGCCGTCACCAAATTCAGAGCAACCTTCGGCAACCTTAATCACAAGCTCTAGTTGTTTCTTTTCTGCTTCAGATAAACGCTTTGGTTCACCATATACTGCAATAGCATACGCTCTATATATCCCTTCTTGAAGTTTTAAAAATGCCTTCATTATCGGTGGAGTGATTGTTGAATGATAACGTTCACCAACAACTTTCATTTGTATTACGGGCCAATCGATAAATTGAATATTTAGATTATCTAATTCGGGAAGCTCATCATCTGAAAGTTTTTTCAGAAAATCGTAAGCATCTTGTTCGTTACGGATAACGATGTCTAATTTATCGTTTTGTTGTTCAGTTGTCATCTTAATTCCTCAGTTCCTCAATTATTTCTTTATCTTCCCACCACAAATACTTTCACAAGGTACGCCGTCTTTGTCGCGGTCTAGGCTACTTACGCCGCATTGGGTAAGGTAGAAACGGGCTTCTTCGCAGCTATCCATATCTTTACAGGTGCGTTTGCCTTCGCATTGGAATTGTTCTTTAGCAAATACGGCAGCCGCCACGCCTAATAAGGCAAAAGCGGCATATTTGAGGGATTTTTTCATCTATACTTCCTTACTCGGCAGAGCCAACAGATGACATAATACCTACACCATTGATGAAGCCGACTTCATATTTCTTGCCGTTATAAATGAAGCTGTCTGATACACTTTTTTGCTCAGTGGTGAATTGTTCCGAAAGTGCGGTTTGTGTTTGAATAAATTTCTTTCCTGCTGTTTTCATTCCACCTTTACCTTCGGCAGCAGATAATAACGCTGAATTTGAGAATAGCATCACAAGGTTATCTGTAGTGTTTTGAGATGGTGTAATGATTGTTACAACACTGATGATATTATGCGTTTTCTTTTGCAAAGTGATATTCATAGCAAAATTATTTGAAAAAGAGTAACTCATTAGATCATAGTTATCATTTTTCTCAAATTTTGGCTTTTTAGGCATTTTGAATGGTGAACTCATTTCTTTAAAGTTTGTATTTACAATTTGAGAAAATTGAGAGAGATTCATACCAATATCGTGAGCCGGCTCTTCTTCTGCTTCTTCTTTAGCCGTTTCTGTTGCTTTTTCTTCTGCGGGTTGCTCTGCTGCTTTTGGTATTTCAGCTACGACAGGCTCTTGCTTTTTAGGCTCTTCTGTTTTAGCTGGTTCTTCTGCTTTTGGCTCATCTTTTACCACTTCAGTTACTGTTTTTTGCTCCTCTTTAACAGTTTCTTTTGAGGCTACAACCTCTGTTTTTGTTTCAGTTGTTGCTGTTGCATCAGGCTTTGGAGCGATGATAATAGCACTGACTATCAATCCTAAAGCTCCGACTAAAAAGCCTGTAATGTGGCGAATGAACGCTCCTTTGCCCTTGGCTTTGAAATGTTTTGCAACTGCATACCAAAACACAACAAATAAGATGAGTGGAATAAAATTGATCATAATGGTTTCCTTATGGTTGGTAAAAAACTCTACGCTACTTTACAAGCCGTAAGTGCCGCCGTCGCCGCCAAAGCACTTGCGGTTTTCTCTATGGCTTCTTTGCCTTGCTCGTTGCTTTCTCGGTAGTCTTCGAGCAGGGTTTGTTCTGAGGGTGAAAGTTCATTATTCGGAATTTTTCCGATAAAAATATCTCCTATTCCAGCAATAATCCAATTTGCATTCACATTAAACTTGGTGATTAGTTCAAACATCAAGTCATCAGGCAGTTTTTGCTTACCTCTAATAACATCACTTAAGCGTGAAGCGGTCGTTTTTTCTAAAGCCTCTGCAAATTTTTCTGCACTTGAATAACCTAATTCTTTCTGTAATTGCTTAATTCTTGCCCCAATAGTCATATTTTTAGCCTTTTATCGGAAATGATCCGAAAATAATTTAGATTTTTCGGAAATTTCACTTGTTATTTCGGAATTATTCCGCTATATTTTGCCACATCAACAACAAACGAACCATAAAGCAACAGAAAGAAGGAGGTGTTTATGTTCAGCCGTTTATTGATTTATTTTTTGAAAAAGCCACAGGTGGCGAAGGTTATTCGGGAGATTGCTCGCCCGCCTGGCGAGCCATTAAATCTGCAAACGTCTTTAGACGATTTTGAACAACTTCTGGCACGCGTCCTTGAACAGCGAAAACGGCGTGGGTATCCAACATCTCTCGAATAACTTGGCTCACAGCTTGTTTTTCCTTACTGCCTAATGCGGCAGAAGCAACAGTATTTAGTAAGAGAGATTGAGTAGATAAAAGAAGTGTGAGTTCTTCTTGCTCGGTTCTTAATTGTTCAATTTCGTTTTTTAATTCGGCAATCTGATTTTCCATTTTTTGTTCCTTAGCAAATAAAAATTGATTGCCATAATTTACCACAAAACAACACGGAGAAGAAATGACAAACAAGGTATTTCACCCCTTGCCGTATCCGCAAACGCTAGAGAGTGCAAGGGCTTATTTCTTACTGCACGGGATTAACCGTAGCGAATGGGCAAGGCACTTTGGTGTGGATCAGCAAGCGATTTCCGATTTACTTCGCGGACAGCTGAAAGGCACTTGGGGCGAAGCCCATAAAACAGCGGTGTTGTTGGGTTTAAAGCCTAACCCAGACCACAAAGCGGCGGCTTAATCACGCAACCTGCTCTTTAACAATTTGGAAAAAACAGCGAAAAATCTAACCGCTCTTTATTTTAGAAAACAATAGGAGAACAAGATGAAACTGTTAAACAGACTAATGAGTTACCTACTCA
>ENA-OWND01000463-OWND01000463.1-metagenome-genome-assembly--contig:-NODE-463-length-28615-cov-6.348915_pt1 | contig 28615 bp, 24 predicted proteins | sample MGYA00245342_ERZ651119 | MGnify/ENA primary metagenome ERZ651119 (study PRJEB26857, sample SAMEA4031756) | metagenome | biome: human; feature: oral; material: saliva | place: Philippines | collected 2014... | reverse complement strand
ATTGAAGAAGCAGCAGGCGTGCTCAAGCACCGCAGGCGGAAAGAGCGCGCGCTTCGAAAGCTCTCAGATATGGATCAGAACCTGGTTCGTGTTCTTGATTTAACCAGTGAGATTGAACGTCAATTACGTCCGCTTGCCCGTCAGGCAAAGATTGCCCGGCGTGCGTCGATCATTCAGGCGCGGGTACGTGATGCGAAGGCACGATTGCTTGCTGATGATTTGGTGATTGCTCGCGACAAGCTTCGTCGAGGTTCCGAGGACGCGGGCACACAGCATGAACGCTTGACCTCCCTTCAAGAGGAAGAAGCACGTGCACAGGCGCGTATCCGTGAATTGGAAGCAGAGGAAGAGCAGCGCCATCCGCATGCCGCGCAGGCAATGGAAGAATGGCAAGCTCTCACCGCAATCGCTGAACGCCTCAACGCGACAATGACGATTGCTCGCGAACGAGTATTGACGCATTCTCAGCCAGAGTTGGCACCGCAAAGCGAAGACCCAGCTTCTCTGGACGAACGTGCGCAGGCAGCAAGCCATGAGGATGCGCAGATCCTTCAGGATGGCGCGCGCGATGGCAATGCGCTGGCGCTGACCGCCCGAGATGCTGACGCCGCGCTCCCCGATCTGCGTATCGTAGCCGTGCTCCAGCTGTGTGATGAAATCGTGTGCGTTTGCCGCACGCGCCGCCTCCTCGATCTCCGCATCCGTCGCATCGAGGCGTCCATAGCGGATGTTCTCGCGAATCGTCGTGGAGAACAGCATCGTCTCCTGCGGTACCAGCCCAATCTGCCCGCGCAGCGAGGCGAGCGTGACACTGCGGATGTCGTGTCCGTCCACCGTGATCGCCCCACTGTCCGGCTCATAGAAGCGCGGGATAAGATTCGCAATCGTCGATTTTCCTGCGCCCGAGGGGCCGACAAAGGCGATCATCTCGCCGGGTGCGGCCTCAAGCGTCACCCCATCGAGCGCCTTGCGTCCTTCCTTGTAGGAGAACGTGACATCCTCGAAGCGCACGCGCCCCGTCACAGGGGGAAGCGGCTTGGCGTCGGGACGATCCGTAATGCTCTCCGTGAGATCGACGACGGAGAACACGCGATCCACGGCTGCCATCGCCTTCTGCAGATTCCCGTAGATGCGTGAGAGGCGCTTGACGGGATTCGCAAGGTTCACGGCATAGGTGAGGAACGCAACGAACGCGCCCGCCGTGATGTCACCGCTCAAGACCTCGTAGCCGCCGAACCAGACGATGAACGTGACGGCAAGAGCAGCGAGGAACTCCACCGTCGGCGTCAGCATGCTCGTCTGCTGGACATTTTTCATCACCGCTTCGAAGTTGCGCTGATTGCTCGCGACAAAGCGGTCGATCTCATAGTCCTCACGGACAAACGACTTCACGACACGCGTCGCAGAAAAACTCTCCTGCAGGAGTGCCGTAATCTCTGCAAGCCGCTCCTGAATCACGGTGCTCGATTTCTTGATCTTGCGTCCGAAGATCTTCATTGCCTGCCCGACCATCGGAATGACGATGAGCGTCAGCAGGGAGAGCTTCCAATCCAGATAGAACATGAGGGCAAGCGATCCGATGAGGATACAGCCCTCCGTCACGAGATCGATGAGGTTGTCGACGAGTGCCGACTGGATCGCCGCAACATCGTTCGTGACGAAGCTCATGATCTCGCCCGTCTGGTGGCGGTCATAGTACGCGAGCGGCATCCGCTGGAACTTGCGGAACATCACCTCACGCACATCGATGATCACCTTCTGCCCGATGTAGGAGACGAGGTAGGACTGCCCAAAGTAAAAAATTCCGCGCAGGAAAAAGATGACGACGATGCCGATGCAGATGGCGTTCAGCAGAGCCATGTTCTTGTCGGCGAGGACATCGTCGATCATGTCCTTGATGATCCACGGGACGTAGAGATTCGCCGCCGAGGCAAGGATGATGCACACGACCGCCAGCGCGAATTTCTTTACGTACGGCCGCATGTAGGTCAGCAGTCTCTTATAGTTCTTCATAGGTCTCCTACGGGGTACAATATCTCTTGCGTCCAAGAGCGAGAATCTTCTCCGCCACACGGCGTGCCGCATGGGGTTCACCAAGACGTGCTGCCGCGCGTGAAAGACGTTCCGTCACATAGAGGCGATCCGCGCCATCCGCGATGATCTTCTCCATCTCCGCCGCGATGCGGTCGGGCTGCACCGCTCCCTGCAGCAGCTCTGTCTCAAACGTCTCGCCGAGCAGGATGTTCGGCAGGGAAAAGCGCGGCACATCGACGAGCAGACGCCCGATGAGATAGGAGAGTGCCGACATCCGATAGAGGACGACGGCGGGCAGTCCCATGAGCGCCGCCTCCATCACCACGGTGCCCGAGGTTGCCATCGCAGCGCGTGCGAGCCCCATGAGGGCATAGCGCGCGTCGTGGGTCAGCGTCACCTCCGCCGCGGAGGCGGCGAGATGCGCTCTGATGCGCTCCTCATCCACGCCACCCGCGACGGGAAGAAAGAAACGGCGCGCAGGGTCTGCCGCACCGAGCCGCTCTGCCGCCCCCAGCATGGGAGGAAGGAGCCGCTCGATCTCCTCACGGCGGCTGCCTGGGAGAAGCAGGATCGGCACATCGTCCGCACCGATGCCGAAGTGACGCCGTGCCTCTGCGGGCGGCATCTCGGCACGCACCGTATCGACGAGCGGATTGCCAACGAACGAGATGTTCGCCCCCGCCGCCTCGTAGGGCGGCAGCTCATGCGGGAAAATCGCGACGATCTCATCGGCGAGGGCCGCGCAGGACTTCGCGCGCCCCTTACGCCATGCCCACGCAGACGGAGGAATATAAGAAAAGACGGGAATCCCCCGCTCCTTTGCCCGCGCCGCCAGCCGCCAGTTAAAATCCGGATAGTCGATGATGACCAGCACATCGGGATGCTCCTCGTCCATCAAGTGCGTCAAATCATCAAGCAACGCGAAAATTCGGCGGAGATTCAAAATCACCGCCGAAATACCCATCACATTGTAGTCCGCATAATTTTGACGGAGCGTTACTCCCGCCGCAGCCATCTCCGTACCGCCGAAGCCGATCAGCTTCACCGACGGATCCAGTGTGCGCAGTTCACGCGCTAACGCTGCCCCGTGGAGATCGCCGGAGGTCTCTCCCGCCGAAAGCATGATCTTCAAATGGGCAAGACCTCCTCGGTAGAATCAACAGCAAACACCATCCGTGCCTGCAAGGGACGTCCCACTACATCGCCGCTATCGTAATGCCGTTCGCCTCGGCAAGGGCAATCGCACGCTCCTTGTCCACAAAGAGTGTCTTTCCCGCCTCAATGACGAGCGCAGACGCCTTCACCGCCACCATGGACTCGATCGTATCGAGCCCGACCGCAGGCACATCGAAACGGCTGTCCTGCTGCGGCTTTGCCGCCTTTGCGACGACCGCGCCGCCGCCGGCAAGCTGACCGCCGCGGCGGATGCAGGCATCCGTCCCCTCGATCGCCTCAAGAGCCATGACCGCACGGTCTTTCACCACCGCCGTCTGCCCCACATCGAGACGTCCGATCTCGCGCGCCATCTGAAGCCCATACTCCATATCCGCACGCTCCGCATCGCTTGGCTGACGGCTCGTCAGTACGCCTGCCGCCGGCATCAACGGGCGGATGAGCGCCGTCTGATCGAGCGGCGTGATGCCGACCTTCATCAGTGCACCGACAAACATCATCATGATCGTATCATCGTTCTGATTCGGCAGCTGCATCAGCATCCCACGCAGCATCTCATCCGGCTGAACCGCGCCCGTAAAGAGCAGTTCCTTGGTCACCTTGCCGATCATCGTGACCTTTTGGATCTTTTCCTGCTGCAGATACGCCAAAATCGACGCGATCGAGCCGATGCTGATCTCACGATAGGCATTCGCCGCATCCTTCAGCTCAGGGTCGCAGTCCGGCAAGAGCGCAATCGCATGCACCTCAAAGCCCTGTGCACGTGCCGCACGCGCACACGCGGCGGGCAGATGTCCGACACCCGCAAGCAGTCCCAGTTTCTCCATAACGTCCCCCCACTAGTCCTCGTGTCGTTCCCGGCAAATGCCGCGTTCCGCATTGCGGAGGAAGCGCAGCATGTGATCGATCTCCTCACAGGAGTCCACCTCCTGCTCAATCACGGCAATCGCCTGCGTGAGATTCAGTCCCGCACGGTAGAGGATCTTATAGGCCTGCTTGATGCGGCGGCGCACATCGAGCGGGATGCCTGCACGCGAGATGCCGACGCTGTTCAGCCCCACGGCACGCGCGGGATGCCCGTCCACCATCGTGAACGGCACAACGTCCTGCACGAGCTTTGACGTACCGCCGATCATCGCGTTGCGGCCAATCTTGACAAACTGATGCACGCCCGCCATGCCGCCAATCACAACGCCGTCCTCGACGATTGCATGACCCGCCAGCATGGCGGCGTTGCTCATGATGATGCGGTTGCCGAGCACACAGTTATGCGCCACATGGGTATACGCCATCAGCAGACAGTCGTCGCCAATGCGTGTCTCCTCGCCCTCGCCCGTCGCACGGTGCACGGTCGCACACTCGCGGATCGTCGTGCGGTCGCCGATGAACGTATAGCTCTTCTCACCCTTAAACTTCAGATCCTGCGGCACCTCACCGATGGATGCGCCTTGGAAAATCTGGCAGTCGCGCCCGATCTGCGTCCATTCCTTAATGACGGCGTGTGGGCCGATCTTCGTCCCCTCACCGATCTGGACATGATCCGAGATGACCGCATAAGGGCCGATCTCCACGTCGCGGGCGATGCGCGCCGTCGGTGCAACCACCGCCGTCTCGTGGATATAGGCAAGAACCTTGCTCGTGCCTGTCATCTGTTTCAACTCCTTCAGCCCCGCAGGAATCGGGGCAGACATATTCCACTATCCATTACAATCCGACAAAAGGGCAAGACTTTCACATGGCAAAATCAGCCATTATCGCCGGATTTCGCATTTTATCGTGAATTATGTCCATTTATCCTGTCATTATGACGTTCTGTCAAAGATCTTCGCCGTTTTTCAGTGCAAACTTGAAGTCTGCCGAAGCGACAAGATCCTCTCCGACATACGCATCCGCATGAAGCACGCCGAACACGCCGCGCACACGCAGCAGCTCTGCCTTCGTCACGACCACATCGCCGGGAACGACGGGGCGCTTGAACTTCACATTCTCCATCCCGCCAAAGAGTGCAATCTTGCCGCGATTTTCCTCGGGATAGAGCATTGTCACCCCGCCGACCTGCGCCATTCCTTCGAGCAGAAGAACGCCCGGCATGATCGGATGCCCCGGGAAATGGCCGAGGAAAAACGGCTCGTTCATCGTCACACACTTGATGCCCGTTGCCGACTTGAACGGCTCCAGCTCGATGATCCGATCCACAAGGAGCATCGGCGGACGATGCGGCAAAATCTTTTGAATCTCATTGATATCCAACGTCATGCTTGATCCCTCTCCCCTGCAATCTCTTTTGCCAGCGCGGTATTCAGTGCGTGCCCCGAGGCAACGGCGATGATATGTCCGCGAACCATGCCCGCCAGACGAATATCCCCGATCACATCGAGAATCTTGTGACGCACCAGCTCATTGGGGAAGTTCAGCGGATTCATCCATCCCTCGTCGTTGTAGACGATCACCGTCTCCAGCGAGCCGCCCAGCCCCAGACCATGCGCACGCAGCGCCGCAATCTCCTTTTCATAGGCAATCGTCCGCGCCGGCGCAATCTCGCGCTCATAGGCAGCGGGCGTCACCTCGATATCATAGTACTGTACCCCGATGAGCGGATGCTCATTCAGCGAGGTAAACGAAACGCGCAGTCCGTCGTGCGGCAGTGCCATGACAAAGTGGCTGCCGTCGTCCACGCGGTAGACGCGGTCAATCACCGTCTCCTGCCGCACAGCATCCTGCTCAACGCTCCCGGCACGCGCGATCAGCGCAAAGAACGCACGCGCACTGCCGTCGGCGACGGGCGGCTCCTCCGCATCGAGCGTCACGCGGCAGTTGTCAATCCCATGCACGTGCAGGGCGCTCATCAGATGCTCAATCGTAAAGAACTTCAGTGCCCCTGCGCCAATTGTCGTCGCACGCATCGTCGCCGTCACATGTGCCGCCGTCGCCGCCACAGGCGGTGCGTCGGGCATATCGGCGCGCGCAAACAGGATCCCCGACCCCGGTGGTGCCGGTGCGAGTTCCATGTGAACCGGCTGTCCCGAATGCAGTCCGATACCATCGTAGACCACCCGCGACGCCAGTGTTTTCTGTTTTTGCAAGCGTAAACCTCCATGAACGGACGAACAAAACAGCGTACCGTCCAACAATTCCGATTGCTTCTTCTCGTACATGATACTAAAAAAATTGCGAACATGCAAGAAAAAACAGGATTTGACAACATATCCGCCTTTTGTTATAGTATGGATAAGCGCACAGCTTCCATTATCGGGGATGTAATGGTCTCGACGGGGATGGATGGCATGTGGACAGCGAGCCGGGGGGTCATCATCCCGTCAGTAAGGTGAAACTTTTATTTAAACATAAAAGCAAACGAAGACTACGCTCTGGCGGCTTAAGCCAGCCCCTTTCCGTCTGCCTCCCGCACGGATGGAGACAGGGGTCAAACGCGGGATACCTGAGAGCCACCGCACGATAACTCTCACGGGAACTTCATCGTGATCGGGACGGCGCACCCTGTCTGCGGGGGACGCCGAACCTAAAGCAAAGCACAGACTGCGCTCGGAGAAATCCATGTGACGTTATCTTCGGACAGGAGTTCGATTCTCCTCATCTCCACCAAACGACATGACAAAAGCCGCCCAATCGGGCGGCTTTTTTGCATCAAGGAGCCGCCGCACAGTTCTCCGTACAGCGGTTCAATTCATCACAGATTTCGTTTCAATTTTTCCAGATCCGGGAACAGCTCGCCGATCGAGTCCGAGAGTCCGTCGCTCGGCTCTAGGATCTCGAGGACGGGACGCATGGTCTCGCGGAACTTTGCATCGTCCTGCATGAGCGCGAGGACGGCGCTCGTATTGACGGCGTCAGCAAGCGCGGAGTGCTGACTCCCCTCGAACTTGCGCCCCATCGCACCGAGCGCATGCTTCAGTGCGAGGCTGTTGTGGAGCCCGAGGCGGTCGTCAAACTCCTGCTGGAGGTCGACCCAGCGCGCATCGAGCCACGTGACGTCAAAGTCCGGCAGCTTTAGACGGCACTCCTTGCGCAGCTGCTTGATGTCGGACATACTCCACGAGTAAATCTTCGTCTCTGCCTCGCCGATCCACGCGACGAACGCGTGAAAGCTGTCGGCGAACGCGGGATGCCCCGCGACCTTCTCCTGCGTGATGCCCGTCAGCTCGGTGATGTGCTTCTTTACCATCCCATACTCAGGACAGACATAGCACTGAAATTCGTCCTCCTGCACAAAATCTTCATTCAGACGCACCGCGCCGATCTCGATGATCTCTCCGTTCAGTTTCCTCCGAATATCCCGGTATTCCTTCCCCACAGGATTCATTTCCAAATCTACGACGATGTGTTTCATGACAACCCTTACTTTCGAAAATTATCTGCCGTAAGTGACGCGCGGCAGATGGTGTTGCAGTAGTTTAGATTTTTCGATATCGTCACGTCGTTTTCTCATCATAGCACAATGACGCGTGAAAATCAACGCTCAAGGGTATTTAGTCCTATATTCGCCGCTTACTTTTTCAACGAAACGTGGTAAAATGATAGTAGAAACGCGATAAAGAGAAAGGGTCTGTCATGAACTGGAAAGTGGTACTCGCGCTGCTCACATGCAACGTGCTCTTTATGTCCGCAAGCTATACGATGATCATCCCGTTCCTGCCGATGTATCTGACGACCGAGCTCGGTGTGGACGATGCCTCCGTGAATCTCTGGTCGGGGCTTGCGTTCTCGGTGACATTCCTCATCTCCGCTGTCATGGCACCGATCTGGGGGCGCATCGCCGACCGCAAGGGGAAACGTCTCATGGCGATGCGCGCAAGCCTTCTCATCGCGATCAGCTATCTGCTCGGCGGGCTCGTCACATCCCCCGAGCAGCTCATCATCGTGCGCCTCTTTCAGGGATTTGCCTCAGGACTCTGGCCGATGGATCTCGCCATCATGACGCTCTACGCACCGCAGGAAAAACTCGGCTTCTCTCTCGGCATCATGCAGGGCACGCTCACGGCGGGCGGTGTCGTGGGGCCGCTGCTCGGCGGCGTCCTCGCAGAGCTGTTCGGGATGCGCACGAGCTTCTATATCGGCGGTCTGGCGCTCTTCATCAACTTCCTCGCATTCACCTTTATCATCAAAGAACCGCCGATGCCGAAGGAGACCGCACCGCTCACGGCGGAGGAACGCAGTCCGATGCACCTCTGGCACATCCCCATCCTGCGCACGATGATGATCGTGAGCACGCTCGCGCAGGTGGTGCTCTACATCCTCATGCCCGTCCTGACGACCTACATCAAGGTGCTCGCGGGCGCGATGGACAACATCGTCTTTGTCGCGGGCGCAGTATTCTCTCTCGGCGGCATCGCGGGCGCGATCTCCGCGCCGCTCTGGGGGATCTACGGCACACGGCGCGGCTACTTCAGCGCGATGTTCCTCGCCATGCTGTGTGCGGGAGGCATGTTCATCCTGCAGGGCATCCCCGACACCCTCGTCCCCTTTGCCGTCATGCAGTTCGGCGTGGGGCTCTTCCTCGCCGGGATTCAGCCCTCGCTGAACGCCGTCATCGCCCAGCATACACCCGCGCAGCTCAAAGGAAGCGTCTTTGGACTCCTCTTCTCCGCGCAGCAGGTCGGCTCTGCTACGGGGCCGCTGCTCGGCGGTGTCGTCGCGACGTACCTCGGAATGCACTACCTCTTCCCGACCTCGGGCACGATTCTCCTCATCCTCGCCGCCTTTATCTGGTGGCGCTATGTGAGGAAAGGGCATCCGGCGGTGGAATAACATGGAATAACATGGAATAAAAAAATGCTGTACGAAAGCAAAACACTTCGTACAGCATTTTTGTTGGCATTGGCAAACCCCCCGATAGGGAGCCGTTGATTGCAATCAGGGAAGCAGCGCATTTACCGATAGGGAAGCACCTTATAGGCGCTTGAGCACCGCATCCGTCATGTCCTGCGTGCCGACCTTCGTGCAGCCCGTATCCGCGAGGTAGATATCCGCCGTCCGCATCCCATCGGCGAGTGCCGCATCCACCGCCGCCTCGATCGCAGCGGCCGCCGCCTCCTCATGGAGCGCATAGCGCAGCAGCATCGCCGCCGAGAGGATCGTCCCGAGCGGGTTTGCGATTCCCTGTCCTGCGATGTCGGGCGCACTGCCGTGAATCGGCTCAAAGAGACTCGTGCCCGTCCCGATCGACGCCGACGGCATGAGACCGATCGAGCCGCCGATCACCGCCGCCTCATCGGAGAGAATATCACCGAAGAGATTGCCCGTCACGACGACATCGAACTGTGTCGGGCGCACGGCAAGCTGCATGGCGCAGTTATCGACGTAGAGATGATCGAGCTCCACATCCGCATAGTCCTTTGCCAGTCCCGTCACCGTGCGTCGCCAGAGGCGCGACGTTGCCAGCACGTTCGCCTTGTCCACGGACGTGACCTTGGAGCGTCTGAGACGCGCCGTCTCAAACGCAAGGCGCGCGATACGCTCCACCTCGGGCACGGAGTAGTTCTCCATATCCCATGCGCGCTCCACACCGTCCACATGCTCGCTCTCGCACTTCTCGCCGAAGTAAATGCCGCCGATCAGCTCGCGCACAATGACGAGATCGACACCGCGCACGAGATCGGGCTTCAGCGGCGAGTGCTCGATGAGCGCATCCGCCACCTTGACCGGACGCAGATTCGCATAGAGACCGAGCCCCTTGCGCAGGCCGAGGATGGCGCGTTCGGGGCGCAGCGCAGGCTCCACCGCGTCCCACTTCGTCCCGCCGACCGCACCAAAGAGCACACCGTCCGATGCCTTGCAGACGGCGAGCGTATCCTCGGGCAGCGGTGTACCATATTTATCATACGCCGTGCCGCCCGCATCGCGCGTCTCATAGGAAAGCCCGAGCGAGAACTTTGCATCGACGGCCTTCAGGACGCGTACCGCCTCACTCGTGATCTCCTGCCCGATGCCGTCGCCCGGGACAACCGCAATCTTATACCCCATGACGGAATCCCCCGTTCTCCTTGATATAGTTCAGAAGACCGCCCGCACGCGCAATATCCTGCACGAACCCCGGCAGGGGATGTGCATGGAACGTATCGCCCGTCGTCAGATTCTCAATCGTTCCCGTCTCCGTATCGACACGCAGGCGGTCACCCGCGCTGATCTTCTCCACATCGTCGCCGATCTCGAGAAGCGGCAGCCCGATATTGATGCCGTTGCGGTAAAAGATGCGCGCAAAGCTCGCCGCGATCACAACGGGAATGCCCGATGCCGCAATCGCAACCGGCGCGTGCTCACGCGAGGAACCGCAGCCGAAATTCTTTCCGCCGACCATGATATCGCCCTGCTGAACACTGCCCGCGAACGTCGTATCGATATCCTCCATGCAGTGTGCCGCGAGCGCCTTCGGCTCGAACGTGTTGAGATAGCGTGCAGGGATGATGACATCCGTGTCGATGTTATCGCCGTAGCGCCAGACCTTGCCCTCGAACATCACGCCACCTCCTCGGGAGCGGCAATCCGCCCCAGTATTGCACTCGCCGCCGCGACGTGCGGCCCCGCGAGATAGACCTCGCTGTCCACATGACCCATGCGCCCGCGGAAATTGCGGTTCGTCGTCGAGACGCACCGCTCACCCGCCGCGAGGATCCCCATATAGCCGCCGAGACACGGGCCGCAGGTCGGCGTCGAGATCGCCGCCCCCGCCTCCATGAAGATTGCCAGATAGCCGCGTTTCATCGACTCCTCATAGACATACGGCGAGCCCGGAATTACGATGCAGCGCACGCGCTCATGTACCTTGTGCCCCTTCAGAATCGACGCCGCAATCTCCATATCCTCAAGGCGTCCGTTCGTGCACGACCCGATCACGACCTGATCGATGGCGATGGGCGACGCGATATCCATGACGCGCTTCGTATTTTCGGGCAGATGCGGGAACGAGACGACGGGACGCAGTGCGCTGAGGTCGATCTCCACCGTCTGCGCATAGCGTGCATCAGCATCGGCAGCCACGGGCTCGAACGGCTTTGTCATGCGTCCCTCGACGTACGCCCTGCATACATCGTCATACGGGAAAATGCCGTTCTTCGCCCCCGCCTCGATCGCCATATTGGCAATCGTCAGGCGGTCGGTCATGGAGAGTGACGCCACCCCCTCGCCCGTGAACTCAAGGCTCTTGTAGAGCGCACCATCCACGCCGATCATGCCGATGAGCGTGAGGATGACATCCTTGCCGCTGATGTCCTGCGGCTTCTTCCCCGTCAGGTGCACATTGATTGCCTCGGGCACCTTGAACCATGCCTCGCCCGTTGCCATCCCGACCGCGAGATCCGTCGTGCCGACGCCCGTCGAGAACCCGTTCACCGCACCGTAGGTACAGGTGTGCGAGTCCGCGCCGATCGTGAGCATGCCCGGCCCAACAATGCCGCGCTCGGGCAGGATAACGTGCTCAATCCCCACGCGCCCCTGCTCGTAGTAGTGCAGGATGTCATGTTTGCGCGCAAAATCGCGCATGATCTTCGCCAGCTCGGCGGACTTGATGTCCTTGGCCGGCTGAAAATGGTCGGGAATCAGCGCGATCTTCGTCCGATCAAAGACAGGACGTCCCGTCTTTTCAAACTCCTTGATGGACGGGGGACCCGTCACATCGTTTGCGAGCACCATGTCGAGCTGGCAGACAACCAGCTGCCCCGGCTCCACATGGTCAAGCCCCGCATGGCGTGCGAGAATCTTCTCGCTCATGTTCATGCCCATATAGCCCTCCTGAAATTACGATATGGCAATCATTCCCTGCCATGCACCTCTAAGCGAATCCTAGTGGAGCAGGCAGGAAAAAGCGCTCCTTTGAAAAAAGAAGTCTCTCCGCGCGGAAAGACTTCTTTTTCATAAAATACGTGTATCGTTTAGAAATTGAGCTCTTTCTTGTCACGCAGCCACGGCATCATATTGCGCAGCTGTGCACCGACCTGCTCGATCTGATGCTCCTTGTGGAGACGACGCTGTGCGAGGAAGTTCGCACGGCCGGCAGCACGGTTCTCGAGAAGCCAGTTGCGCGCGAACGTGCCGTCCTGGATCTCCTTCAGAACCTTCTTCATCTCCTTCTTCGTCTCCTCGGTGATGATGCGCGGTCCGACCATGTAGTCGCCGTACTCCGCCGTATCGGAGCAGGACTGACGCATCTTCGTCATGCCGCCCTCATAGCAGAGATCGACGATCAGCTTCATCTCATGGAAGCACTCGAAGTATGCCATCTCGGGCGGATAGCCCGCCTCGACGAGCACCTCGAAGCCCGTCTGCATCAGCTGGCAGACACCGCCCATGAGGACGCACTGCTCACCGAACAGATCCTCCTCCGTCTCATCGCGGAACGTCGTCTGGAGCACGCCGGAACGCGTCGCACCAAGGCCGCGTGCATAGGCGAGCGCGAGATCGAAGCACTTGCCCGTCTCGTCCTTCTCGACAGCGAATACAGCCGGAACGCCCGAGCCCTCCTCGAACGTGCGGCGGACGAGGTGACCGGGGCCCTTCGGCGCGACCATGAACACATCGACGCCCTCGGGCGGAACGATCTGCTTGAAATGGATGTTGAAGCCGTGAGCAAAGGCGAGCGCACTGCCCTTCTTGAGGTTCGGGCCGATCTCTTCCTTGTAGACATCCGCCTGCTTCTCATCGGGGATGAGCACCATCGTGACATCTGCCTGCTTCACCGCATCGGCAACCGACGCGACCTTCAGACCATGAGCCTCAGCCTTCGCCTTGGACTTCGAGCCGGCGTAGAGACCGACGACGACATTGAGACCGCTCTCCTTGAGGTTCAGTGCATGCGCATGACCCTGACTGCCATAGCCGATGATCGCAATCGTCTTGCCCTCGATTGCACTCCAGTTGACATCCTGGTCATAGTAAGTTTTTGCCATAGTACTCCCTCTCCTCACAGTGTTCATATATGGTGTGTTCTCCTCGTTCGAGCGCGATGAGCCCCGTGCGGATGACCTCGACAATGCCGTAGGGTTTCAGCACCTTCAGAAATGCCGTCACCTTGTCATCACCGCCCGTGATCTCAAAGATGATCGAGGAGGACTCCACATCGACGACATGGGCACGGAACAGCTCGCCCATCTTCAGCACATCGAGGCGATTCTCATCACCCGCACGCACCTTGATGAGCGTCATGCCACGGCACGCCGCATTTTTTTCGTCCAGACGCTGGACAGCCCGCACGACGGGCATCTTCTCCAGCTGCTTGATCATCTGCTCGACGATATTCCCATCCCCGTGCATCACCACTGTGATGCGTGAGAAATCCGGCGACTCTGTCACGCCGACAGCCAGACTGTCGATGTTGAACTCGCGCCGCGAGAACATACTGACAACACGAACCAGAACCCCCGTCTGGTTCGCGACAAAGACGGACAGCACATGTTTCATGGTCATCCGCCTCCTTTCTCAGCACATTCTTTTCGGGAAAACTCCTTTATTATCTCCTTCACGCCTTCATTTGTCAATAGATTTTTCCGCGTGGAGTATATCGGGCGCGTGAATACAATGCGTGCAGCTTTTTCATACCCGCACTTCAAAATGCGGCGCATTCTCCTCCGCAGGCGCCTCCCCCGTCTGCCCAGCCTTCGAGGCGGGCGCGGGCGGCGGCGGCATGCGCAGTTCCTTGGGTGGGGCGGCAGGTAGGTTGGGCTTTGCCGCCGAAGGGCGCGCGGATGGTGCACGGCGCGGCGGCTTCGGCACACGTACGGGCGGCGGGGCGGCCGCAGGTGCAGCGTGCTCCTCCTCCGCCAGTCGTTCCAGCACCTCGCCTGCCGTCAGCCCCGTGTACTCGGGGAGAAGTTCGCCCTGCGGCGTACGTCTCTGCCGTGCCCGCTCTGCCGCTGCGAGGAGATCCTCATGAGCGCGCGGCGGCGACGGTGCCTGCGGCTCACTCTCATGAGCGAGAATGCGTTCGCCGAGCGACGGCTCTGCCGCCTGCGCATCCCCCTTTTTCCGAAAGAAACGGAAAAAGAGAAACGCCCCGACCGCTGCCGCGAGAACGATCATCCCCGCCCAGTAGACACCGCTCGTCGCCGTATAGGACTTTGGCGGCGGCTCAGCCCCCGTCTGGCTGAGCTGCTGCTTGAGTGCAGCATTTTCCTGCGCCATATCCAGCCCGTTCGCGACATCTGCCCCCGTCTGTCCATCCGCCTTCGTGCCGTGGTCAACACGCGACGCAGACGTACTGACGTGATCGCCCTTTGCCGCATCGGAACGCGCGCCCGCATTCCCCGTCTTGCCCTGCTGAGCCTTGCCGTCCTGCGGTGCGCCCGTCGTCGTCTTGGAGAGCGCACCGTTCCCCTGCGCGACGGAGTCACGTGCCTGCTGCTCCGCCTGCGCGTCCCCTGTCGTATGCGTCGTATTCGACTGCGCGCCCTGCGCCGCGTCGCCGAGCGTGATCTTCGGCGGCGTCGGCGGTGTAATCGCCATGGCGCACCTCCTTTCTCACTTTACTTTCCTCTACTATAACAGAAATTGAACGACAGTGAAATACAAAAAGCGTCCCGTCGGTCACGGGACGCTTTTATCATATCAAAAAGACTACTGCGCCTTATACGCCCGAACGTTCAGGCGGTCCGCCTTCAAATCCTCGTCAATCTCAACGCGTGCAAATCCTGCGCCTGTGAGCAGTGTCTCCAGTTCCTCGCCCGTATAGACGGACAGTCCATCAACGAGTTTCTGCCACTTCTCATGTGCGCCCGTCTTACCGCTTGTCTCATTCGTAATCATGAACACGCCGCCCACTTTCAGAACGCGGTGAATTTCGGTAAAGCAGCGCGCAATCTCCGGCCAGAAATACACCGTTTCAAACGCCGTCACAACATCGAACCGTTCATTCTCAAAGGGCAGCTCCAGTACATTCCCCTGCACGATCGCACAACGCCCCGCCTCGATTGCCGCGTGGTTCACCTCCCGCGCCTTTTCCACGGAAACGGTCGAGTAGTCCAGCCCCGTCACATACCCCTCGTCCACCATCCGCAGGAACACGGCGATGTTCGCCCCGCCGCCGCAGCCGCAGTCAAGCACATGCTCATCCCCTTGCAGGTCGAGATGCGAAAAGCCCCACGCCGCAATGCCCGCATGACCGCGATTCATCATGGCGATGACGAATTTCCCCATCTTCCCTTGGGGGTTTCCCATATTGCTGAAAAATTTACGAAGCAGCCCCATGTTGCTCCTCCTTTCTGCGAATGCCATAGCACCAATATAAAAGTGGGGCTGTGGCACGAAGTTTTCTAACTGCGTGCAACAGCCCATTGTCATTATGTCAGCGGTATCGCTACAAGCGCCCCTTCCACCGCTTGCGCGGTCCCCCTCCCCCGTGTCGCACGGGGGAGGCTAGGATTATGGCATCTTAGCTTCCCCCGTCGCAACGGGGGAAGTGGCGAGCGCAGCGAGTCGATAGGGGCGTTTGTGCAGCAGTCCCACTGGATTTTACAACAGAGCCGCACGCAGCTCCGCATCCGTCTGCACCGTGAGATAGCACGGTGCGATGTCGAGCACCGTCTTGCATCCCTTTGCGCCCTCAGCGGCGAGGCGGTATGCTGCACGCGCGTATGCAGCAAGGACACATGCCGTGAACTCGGGGTTCGAGTCGAGCTTCAGGCTGAACTCGATCACATGCTTATGCGCATTGTTCTCCCCCGTCGCGCCCGAGCGGATGACGAAACCACCGTGCGCAAGCCCTGCATGACCCTGCTGCAGCTCCTCCTCACTGATGAAGTGCACCGTCGTATCATAGTCGGAGAAGTAGTTTGGCATCGTTACGATCGCCTTCTCGACCGCCGCCGCATCCGCGCCCTCCTCGAGCACGACATAGCACTCACGCGTATGCTTCTCGCGCGTCGTGAGCGTCGGATTCGAGCCGCTGCGCACGGCCTCGAGTGCCGCGGGGACAGGCACAGTGTACTGCTTGGCATCCCTCACCCCCGGGATGCGGCGGATCGCATCCGAGTGTCCCTGGCTGACGCCGCGTCCCCAGAACGTGTAGTCTGCACCATTCGTGAGCACTGCATTCGCATAGACGCGCGCGAGCGAGAACATGCCAGGATCCCAGCCGACCGAGATCACGCCGACATGCCCTGCCGCCTTTGCCGCTGCATCCACCTCCGCATAGTGCGTCGGGATATTGGCATGCGTATCAAAGCTGTCCACCACATTGAAAAGCTTCGCAAACTCCGGCGTCTGCTTCGGCAGATCGGTCGCAGATCCCCCGCAGAGGATGAGCACGTCCACCTTGTCCTTCCACTCCGCCGCCTTCGATGCCGCCACTACCGGCACCTGCGTGCGCGGCTTCACCGATGCGGGATCGCGCCGCGTAAAGACAGCGACCAGCTCCATGTCAGGATTTGCCTCAACGGCGTACTCCACGCCGCGTCCGAGATTGCCATAGCCCAGAATACCAATGCGAATCATATTTCCTCCCTCGCCGTCCCCCGACGGCATAGAATCTGCATTCGTTTAGTAATGCGGATGTTCCTTTACGTAGTCCACCGGCCGCGACCAGTCCACCTGTACGCCCGTATCATTCCACAGACGCGTCAGCGCGAGCGTCAGGCTCTCCTTGTCCGCGAGCGGCGTGATTGTCTCCTTGGTAAAATCCATCAGCGTCTTGTGCGGCACCTCGACCTCATGGTCTTTGGCGAGGAACTCCTCCACCGCCGTGCGCCCCTTTTCATCGGCAAGATGAACCTCCGCACGATGCGCACTGCCGTCGTAATCAATCCAACCGAGAACGTCGCCGTAGCTGATGGCGACACTGTATGTATCACTCACGCATATCACCTCGTATTCAAATCTTTTGTCCCAGCAAAGGACGCATCTTATTATAGAACGATTCTCTCATACGCGCAACAGAGGGGCAGAAATTTATTCTGGACAGAAATGCGCACGATACATATAATGAGATAGAGGTGATGAGATGCGATTTATCGAACTTGACCGACTCCTCAAAAAACATGGATGGCATGTCGTGCGAACGAAAGGCTCGCATAACCAATACCAAAAAGAGGGGATCGCAAAAACACTGACTGTCCCGAACCATTCCGGTGACATAGCAAACATCATCGTAAAAAATATCCTAAAAGGTGCAAACATCAATCGATAAGGAGGGACCACCATGAACCTTGTCTATCCTGCCATCTTCTATGCAGATGATGAATCATCTGCATACGCCGTTGTCATCCCCGATCTCCCCGGCTGTGTTTCCGGCGGCAACTCCCTCTCTGAGGCAATCGCAATGGGCGAGGACGCAGCATCGGGCTGGGTGCTCGGCGAATTGGAGGACGGGAAAAGTGCTCCGCCCGCGAGCCGCATTGAGGACATTCACCCCGACCCCGAGATGGGTGAGGGATTCGTCAGTCTCCTCTCCCTCGATATGGATGCCTATGCCGCCAAGTACGGCAGTAAATCCATCCGCAAGAATCTCACCATCCCCGCATGGCTGAACACCTTCGCCGAGCAGAAAAAACTCAACGTCTCCAAGGTGCTTCAGGATGCACTCACCGCACTCTACCAAAAGGAAGCGGCAGCACAGTAAGGAAAAACGCTCAAATACAACGAGGGCAGTGATACGGATTCGTATCACTGCCCTCGTTTATTGTGTCGATATTGTTTAACGGATTAGGGAATCACTGATAAATTCGGTACAACCATCTTGACGCATCTTTTTTGCCCGCACTTCGGCGGAAAATCCTCCACAGAGCACCACTCTGCGTCCGGTTTTCCACCTCGTTCGGACGAAAAAATCTACGCCAATCTGAGAGACTGTTTTATCAGTGATTCCTTAGAACGCCCAGTGCATCTGGACACCGCCGGAGATGCCCCGACGCTTGCCCGTCATGCCCATCAGCTGGATGCCGTACGTTGCACGGCCGTTCTGCGGGGTAAAGCGATAGCCCAGCTCGAGGATGCCCGTGCCGCCCGTGAGGCTCGGGCTCGGCGTATTGTAGCCCTCAAAGGAGGCTGCGATATCGTTGCCAAACTCGTACTCATAGGCAAGCCCCGTGTAGAACGATGCGTCGCCCTTCTTCGAGGTGTAGCGCGTACCGAAGCGGATGCGATGCGAATCTGCCGCGTCAAAGTCGTAGACCTCGCCCGTCGAGAGCTTCGCCGTATCGCCGCCCTGATGCGTGAAGAAGTACTTCGCATACGTCTCAATCGTATTGCCGTTCTTCAGCTGCTTCTCCTGACCGACACCGAGATGTCCGGCGTAGTAGGTGCTGCTGCTGTCGTACGTCGTATGCGTATTGTCGATGGTGCCGGCATAGTCGCTCTTTACGCGGCCGACGCGGACACTGCCCTCAACGTACGCACCGTTTTCGCTCTGCGACTTTGCCATAACGCCCACACCGAGATAGTCCATATTGCCGCTGCCGTGCAGGCCGTCGTCCAGATAGGAGTCGTACGAGCCTTTGCCGTACTCGACGAACGGACCATAGGTGAGCGTATTGCGTCCCGCCACACGCTGCTTTGCAAAGCCGAGGTTGAGCCCCCAGCCCTTTGCATCGACGTGCGAGCCGGAGTTGAGGCGCATGGACGAGACATTCTGCACCGCCCACATACGGTACTCCTTCGGCGCGCCGTCGACACGGGCGCGTCCTGCCTGCGACTCGGAAGCAGGCGTTGCCGCAACCTCCATCGCCGCCGTCATCGCAGCATCCGTCAGGAGATCGGAGCCGCTGGTCAGGAACGCGAGCGATGCCGCACGCGTCTCAGCAAGCGACTTCGTATCGGGGTTGACCGATGCGGATGTGACCGTCGCATAGAGCTCGTTGTTCTTGCCGGAGCCCGCCTCCGCCTCGCGCGTAAGCAGGTCGAAGTTGTAGCGCAGGCTGACTCCCTGCATGCCCGTCGCCTTGTTGACGAGCGGTGTATCCGAGGTGATCGCCACGGCATGTGTCGCGTCGGTCGTATTGTCCTTGTATACCTTCATCAGGCTGACCGCGTCGCCAACCTTGAGGCTCGGGCGATTGCCTGCAAGAGCAACGCCGATGTTGACATGGCTGAGATCCTTCGTGGTCGGTGCTCCCGCTGCGGCACCGGCGGGAGCGGCGACATTATCCAGCGTCAGCATCGTCTCCTTATCTGCCGCCGTCGTTCCCTCAGGAACATAGAAGCGGAGATTCTGCACACCGACAAAATCATCTGCCTTTGCACCGCGCGCATGAACCGCGAGCGTATTGTTCTTGCCGCTGACGACATCATGTCCTGCCGCATCCTGCGCCATGCCGCCGTAGAGCGTGCCGTCAATCACAGCCTTGTAGAGATCAATCGTATTGCTGTCCGTCGCTGCCGTCATGTTCGACGCATTCGCCGCAGCATAGGCACCGTAGACATTCCCCGTAACGGTGACGCCATCACGGAGCGTTACCTTGTTGTTGCGCAGGGCAGAGACCTCCGCCGTCGGCGATGCCACCGTCGTTGCCGGCGTTCCTGCCGTCGTTGCATAACCGCCGTAGACCGTGCCCTGGACCGTGCCCGAAAGAATCGTGACCTCGTTGTCTGTCGCCGTGGCACCATAGCCGCCCGTTACATTGCCCTTCAGCGTCGGTGCAGTGGGTGTTGCCCCCGGCTCAGCAAAGCCAAGGAAAACATGATTCTCCACTGCCGCCCCCGTCGCCGAGCGTCCGCCGATGACATCCGCTGCATGTGTTGTATTACCTATCGTCCCGCCCGTGATCTGCAGAACGTTCTTGTTTACCGTACCGGAGCCATCCGTAGCACCGCCGTAAATACGTGGGGCAGGATCCGTGGCGACAGCATTGTTGAACGCGCCGCCCGCAATGAACACCTTATTCCCTGAGACATCCGACGTGCTCGTTGCACTATCAATATAGCCGCCCATCAAGTCATGGAGGGTTGCCCCTTGTGAGAAGGTCACGGTATTCCCACTCACCGCGCCCGCATTTGCGCCCTTCGCATAGCCACCGTAGACAGAGTCCAGATCGCCCGATGCCACGTTGCCCGGCAACTCCTCCAGATTGATATGAACGGTGTTGTCCTTCGAGTCGCCGTGTGCGCCTCCTGTATAGCCACCATACGCCTTGAGCGTTGTTCCGTTGGCGATGCCCTCGATGTTCAGTATATTGCTCTCGGTTGTCGTGCCAAGCGTTGTCAGAACACCGCTGACTTTCTCCGTATGATCGTAGCCGGAGTAGCCGCCGTATACCTCGGAGGGCGTCTGCGCCTCCGTTCCTTTATGGGTCACCTCATCGTTGCGGAAACGGTTCAGCTCAAGCAGCACCTTGTTTGCCGACCGATCCGTCGAGCCTGCAGTGGATGCGCCATCTGCTGTCATCTTTTTCTCGTAGACGCGGTCGATCTCCGCGATTCCTGCCGTATCTGTATAGTTCGCGAAGGCGAGCTCATTGGGATAGGAGATCGTTGTTCCCGGTACGGCTTCCTGCATCAGTGTGAAGTTATTTCTGCCGTGGATGCCCCCGCCGCGCCGATCAGTCAGCTTGGAAGTATTTGCCTTGACCTTCCCCCAGTCAACCTTCACAGCAGGATTCGATGCTACCGAGACTGTACCAAATCCGCCCGCCTCGGTGAGCGTGAGCATCGTATCTTTGTTCTCGAAATTGTCGCCGAGGACAAAGGTATACGAATCGAAATTGCGAACCTTCTTCGCAGATACTCCCGTCGTCGTGACGATCAGCTCGTTATCTTTGATCTGGTCGCTGGCGCTGTCAAAGGTCAGCTCCGGTGTTCCTGCTACTCCCAACGTCACGTCACGGTAGTCCGTCCCATAGATGGACGCACCTGCAACGTTCATGTCCAACGCGCGGGTCGGCTCCTCCGAGCCGAGCATCACATTATTTCCGTTCGAGAGCGTATGCGTTGCCGTGAGCGTCGTATCGTATACGACACGTGCGCCTGCGACCTCGCCCGTCACCGTGCCGCCGCGCACCTGAACTTTGTTCTTCGTCGCCGCAGCATCCACTTTGTCCACAGCACCGCCGTAGACATTCGTCACCGTGCCGCCATAGATCTCGGCTTTGTTCTCGGTCACCTCGCCGCCATTCTCTGTGGCGATGCCGCCGTAGACAGTCGCGACGCTGCCGCCGCCAACGACCGCCTTGTTGCTCCGCGCCTTGCCCTTATTGCCCTTAGTGTAGCCACCATAAAGACCTTCGGACACCGTTCCATCGTAGACAACAGCTTCATTTTTTGCGGCGACACCTGCGATGGCATTTCCGTTCGTATCTTCGGCATAGTCAGAGACGGTGTAGCCGCCGTAAACATTCTTGATACCGCCGGTCATCCCTGCGGTCTGTGGATGCGTACCTACCACGTTGACGTGGTTATTCGTGGAGTTCGCCGCACCTGCAGCCGTCTTACCGCCGTATGCCGCCGCAAGTCCACCATCAGGAACACCTGTCACTGTGAGCACGTTGTTATCCGTCGTGTGCCCCATATAGGAGATGCCGCCAAACACCTCGTTCGACTCACTCGTCGGGCTGCTATCTGCGCCGTCATACGTCCACGTATTATCTTTGAACTTCGCATAGGTGAGGAGCAGTCTCTCTGCCTCGAAATGTCCTGTCGACGTCTCCGTCGGGTTCTCCAGCTCAACAACGTGCTCGATATTGCCCACCGACATATCGCGTTTTGCATAGCCTGCGATCTTCAGCAGGTTGGACGTCGTCCCCTTAGCGAGGATAACTCTGCCGCCGGGATTGCCATCCTTCATCATCGTAGGCTCGTTTTCAACCACGACGCTATTCCAGTCGATCTCCCGACCAAAGCCGCCCTCAGCGATTGACAGCATGGTTGCGCCATCAGTAATCGCACGATCAAGGATGAAGTGATGGGTATCAAAGGCACTGACGGTGTGGACATTTGCATTCTTGGCATAGACATTGAGCGCATTCCCCGACGCCGTGCCGGTTCCTTTTATGCTGCCGATGAGCTCGGCAGCCGCAAGATTCGCACTGCGGAGGTTATGATTATCCTCATTGCCGAGGTTGACCCCATTGTTCGTCACAGTGCCGCTGCCCGTCGCCGCGCCGCCATAGACTGTACCAACGATCGTGCCCCCCGTGATGGTGACGGAGTTACCATCAACGCTGCCGTCGGCGCTCTGTGCCCCCATAACGCTGCCAAGTACCGCAGGCGCACCGCCCGTCGCGGGTGTGCCAATCGTACCGCCCGTGATAAACACATGGCTGCCACTGACATTCCCCGTCGTTGTCTCTGCACCAACAACTTTTTGTTTGGCTGATCCGCTACGAACAAAGACTTTGTTGCCTGACGCCGCTCCACTTACTGCCTTTGCGCCATAGACCTCGCCATTGACCACAGCGCCCTGAACCTCAACGCGATTCTCCGTTACTGCAGCACTGCCCGTCGCAAATCCGCCATAGGCATTGACTGCTGTTCCGCCGTTCAGGGAAACAACGTTATCCTTCACCGCTCCACTGCCAGCAGAGGCGCCGCCATAGACATCCGTCAGTGTCCCACCGCCGACAGAGACGCCGTTATTCTCAACGGTTCCCGTACCGGTAGCATGGGCACTATAGCCGCCATAGGATTTCGCAATCGCGGCATTACCACTAATTGCAGCAAGATTTCCCTGCACGTTGCCTGTGCCCGCCGTATAGCCGGCGTAGAGGTTCGTGACGGTCGTCTCACCGCTTGCGGTAACACGGTTGCCCTCATTATCGCCCAGTCCGCCGACCGTGCCGTTATTCCCCGCATCCGTAATTGCACCGCCGTAGGCATTCGTCAGTGTCTCCCGATGTGGTCCACCGGAAGTAGTAGGCGTATGATCCAACGTACTGGTAATCGTGAGTGCATTGTTGAGTACGTCGCCCGCAAGTCCCGCTACCTCTCCGCCGTATGCGGCATCCAATCCACCGGTTGGGAGATGTGACACGGTCAGTCTGTTATTGGTCACATGGTAGATCTTGTCCTTCTCAGCGGGACTGAATTCAGAATAGCCGCCGCGAACAGCATGGTCTGCATCAACAGGGCGTCCCGTTGCATCATAAACGGCGTTCGCATTCTGGATGCGGTTGACCTCTGCCGTCACCTTTGCAACCGAAACAGCCCCGTTCGTCGCAGTGGGGTTGGCAGGGTTATCCGTCGCGAGTTTGTACTCAAAGTCGCCGCTCAGACCCTTGCGGATCAGTTCCGTTTCGTTATGAATAACTAGATGTTGACTACCGCCCGACGTCTGGATAAGCGTCTGAACGCCACTCTTGCCATAATGTGTATGTGAACCGTCTCCGTTTTTGACACCCGTCCAGTTCTCGGCACTGAACTCAATGTTGCTCCACGCTACATTTGCACCTGTACCAAAACCATCGGCATCCGCAACGGTCAGCATGGACGCATCTCTCGCCACGCCCTTATTGAGGTTGAACTTATACTTCTCGAAGTTGCGTACCTTATCGACGGTGACATTCTGTGCGTTGACGGTGAGCGTATTTCCCTTGATGCGCTCGTCGACGTCACTTCCTGCAATCACACCAACCGTATCGTAACGGGAGCCCCAGATTTCAGTGTTATCCAGATGTGCCGTATACGCACCCTCCTCCGAGCCGAGGATGATCTTATTCGCATTCGATTTTGTGGAGGTCGTTCCCGTTTCGCCGCCGACAATCCTGCTGCCCGCGCCAAAGGTACCGCCCGTGACGGTGACGGTATTATCGTTGACCGTCGAGCCGTTCTTGCCGATACCACCGTTGACCGTCGTCAGATTGCCACCCGAAATTGTAACTTCGTTGCCGGTGACAACGGCATTATCGCCACCCGCACCGCCGTTGACCTGACCTTCAATCCTGCTGCCTGAGCCTGAGATCGATACTATGTTATGATTGACACTGGAATACGTACCGCCGATACCGCCGGTCACATTGCCGCGAACCGTACCGCCCGTGACAGTAACAATATTACGCTGTGCACCATGTGTGCCCGCAGTACCGGTTGAGGTGCTCTCTGCACCGATCAGCTCATTGACCACGCCGCCATTAAACTTGATGCTGTTACCTTCGACGGTCCCTGCCGCATGCGCGCCGTAGACACGACCATAGCCCGCATCGACGGCCTTGATGCTTTCGATGATAATATCGTTCCCGTATGCGTCATTCGCGATACCACCGACGACGTCCTTGCCAATGACAGGATGCTCCATCGGTGTGGTAGCTGTCGGATCACCGCCTGTCGCACCGATGGTGAGTTTATTGCCGTTGGTTGCCCCCATATCGACACCATTTGCGTACAGCGGTGTCGTTGTTGCATCGTCATTCGCCGGAATGCCCAACTGATTCGCATACGCCGTCGATGCGTCGAGCATGAGCCCGCTTCCTGCGGAGAGGCCGAGCGCCACATAGAGCGCCAGTCTCTGCCGATCCTTCAATCCTGTCATCACAGTTCCTCCTCATAAAACACTTCGACCGACATAGTAAACGCATGTTCTGTTGCTTTCGTCTAGGTCGGACTAAGTCCACTCCCTTAACTTTGAATTATACACCGAATATTTTTATATAGCAAGGTATTTCCTAACGGTCGTCTTGTTGTTGTATATCTATTCTTAATCTTCGGCGTTCTGTTCGCAATAGTATTCTTTAGGAATCGCTGATAAAATGAAGTCCGTCAGATTGGCGTAGATTTTTCGTCCGATTGAGGAGGCAAACCGGACGCATAGCCAAAGCTATGTGGAGGATTTGCCGACAAAAAGCGGGCAAAAAAGATGCGCTAAGATGGCGGTGCTGAATTTATCAGTGCTTCCTTTACCTATCGACAACGACAGCGCAGATGGTTATAATGAAAAAGAATCATGGTCTCAGAAAGAGAGGTTCGCTATGGAGTTCAACGAAAAAATTCACGTTGGTGCAACGCATGAGGTACACAGTGCGGTCACAGAGGAGAATACAGCGGCGACGGTCGGGAGCGGCTCGCTCGCGGTCTATGCAACGCCCGCAATGGCAGCACTGATGGAGCGTGCGGCGGCGGAGCTGTGTGCGGCGGGATGCCCCGAGGGGTGGACGACGGTCGGCACCGAGATCGCGATCCAGCACAAGGCAGCGACCCCCGTGGGGCTTGACGTGCGCGCTGTCGCCGAGGTGACGGCGGTGGACGGACGCGCCGTCACGCTGAAGGTCACGGCGTACGATGCACGCGAGGAGATCGGCGCAGGAACGCACACGCGCTTTGCCGTTGCCGTCCAGAAGTTTATGGCAAAGGCAGAGGGGAAGAAATAACAGAAAAATCTCCGCGTTGACCGTTGGCCAAAGCGGAGATTTTTTTGCCGTTGTTGTAATACTATTTATCCTATACCGTAGCGACGCAAGAGTCGATGCGCCTCCTCTTCTGTGATCTGTCGATCTGCATAGCACTGATGTACCCCCGCCTCAAACGCATCAAGATAGGGATAAAAGTAGGCATCATTTCCACTGTCATAGTATTCCTGCAAGACTTCTACATCACGAAGCAGATAGCGGGGCAGATGTTCCGGCAAAGAAATCGTGTCGTCAATGTACATGCCCATCTTCCCCCTTCGTGATCTGTTCATATACAGGAACGAGTGATTCATGCAGGCGCAGTGAGAGAATGCGATGCAGGAAATCTCTCTGCACAGACGTAAGTACCGGCACCTCGTCGATCAATGCATGGATCTCTGTATCGTGCATCTGCATCTTCGGCACGAGCAGAGCAACAGCACGCGCACAGTCCTCGTTGCGCATCTCGGCAATATATTGGAATGGATTAATTCTTTTCCCGTTCTGTTCAAAGATGTTCACGACACCACGATATGCCTGCGCACGCATTTTTGACGCATCGTCCAAAATCGGCCGAATCCGTGCTTCATCCCATTTGTTGTTCAGACAGGCACCATTATCGTAGACAGGCGCTAATTCGATCCGTCCGTCATAGCGGGAGATCACACCCCAGTTTCCATTGTTGCGATCCATGTTCCCGATGTAAGCATCGACGACAAACATCTGCCAGAAGCGCTCTTTGACGCCCGATATCCTGCGAAGCAGAGGATGCTCATCAATGACCCGCAGGATGTCACACAGCTCGACACCGCTCCCACTCGTCTCACTGCCGCTGATTTCCCCTCCCGGCGATTCAAATGTTGTTTTTATTTCACGAAACTCAAAGAGACGATCCCCCTGACCAAGAAAGTCCCGACATGCAACGACAGGTTTTCCTCGACGCATTCCGAGTAAAGTTTCATGTACAGGGAGATCAAAAAGCTCGTAGATGTGCGACCCCAAATACTCAGAAATCGGCGATGTCGAATAGCTCATTGCGACGTTGTTAAAGTGACGCTCTTTGAGGTTCTGCGGATATTTCAGGATATAGTTTGCACCATGATAGCAAATTCCAATTTTTGCTCCGGAAAGCCCGCCGTACATGCGATCATTCTGTTCATAACGATCAAAGTCAATGCACTCCATTCATGACACCCCCATTCTTTTTCACATCTCCTGCCCGTAGATGGCGCGAATCTCGTCCGTGTAGTGCCCCTCTGCGTCGCGGACGATGAGTGCCGGCTCGTGGTGCAGTCCTGCGGGCGATGCGCCGCGCACCGCCTCCATGAGGAGGAGGTTCGGCGGACGGTCGGCGCGCGGCTGTACCATGCGTAGACGCTTCATGGCAAGCCCTGCCGCATGGAGCGCGGGGATGATCTCGCCGAGCCGCTCGGGGAGGTGTACCATCGCCAGTCTGCCGCCATGGCGCAGGGCAAACGCCGCCGCACGGATGACGTCGGCGAGCGTCGCCGTGAGCTCATGCCGTGCCGCCGCACGCGCGCCCATGCTGAGTGCGCCGCGCCCGACGGGGCGGTAGGGTGGATTCGCAAAGACGATATCGTATGCCGCACACGAAAAAAGTGCGGCAGGGTCGCGATAGTCGCCCTCCCGCACGGTGATTTTCTCCGTGAGTCCGTTTAGTTCCGCATTACGTGCGGCGAGCTCCGCCTGTACGGGGTCGATCTCGACCGCCGTCACTGCCGCCGCATGGTCGGCGATGAGGAGTGGGATGATGCCCGTTCCCGTGCCAAGGTCGAGTACGCGCTCGCGCCCCGTGAGTGTCGGAAAGTGTGCGAGAAGGACAGCGTCCATGGAGAAGCAGAACCGATCCGTGCGTTGGATGATGCGCCGTCCGCCCGTACAGAGATCGTCCAGCCGCTCCTGCGGATGGTGCAGCTCACTCATCCGAGAAGGTGTTCGGGCGAGGCGAACGCTGCTGCGGGCGGGGGCGGCGTCCGCTCTGCGGCCGCCGCTTTCCGCCCTCTCCCTTCGCCGACGGACGCGGCGGGCGGTCACTGCGCTCTCCGCGTTCGCCGCGCTCACGGCGGCGATTTGCCGGACGCTGCCTGCGCTCTCCGCGCTCACGCAGCGGACGCTCTGCACGTGCGGCGGGCATGGGACGCATCGAGCCCTCGTCATTCTCCTCCACGCGGACGATGTCCTCCCATGCGGAGACGAGTGTCTTGCCGTCGTCGAGGAGGATGGTCGCCGTCCGCCGCTGCTCATGCACCGAGACGACACGTCCCTCGCCCTCGTCAGCGACGACACGGTCGTTCTGCGCGGGGACATACTCCTCTTTCTTTTTCATGCGCATACAGCCGCCGCAGCCGTAGCCCTCGCTCTCGTATTTCAGGCAGCACATGAGCCGTCCGCAGATCCCCGAGATCTTCGTCGGGTTGAGGGAGAGGTTCTGCTCCTTCGCCATGCGGATGGAGACGGGCACGAAGTCGTCAAGGAAGGTGGCACAGCAGAGCGGCCGCCCGCAGCAGCCCATGCCGCCCATCATCTTTGCCTCATCGCGCACGCCGATCTGACGCAGCTCGATGCGCGTGCGGAAGACGCTCGCCAGTTCGCGCACGAGCTGACGAAAGTCCACACGTCCGTCCGCCGTGAAGTAAAAGAGCATCTTGGAGAGGTCAAAGGTCAGCTCGACGCTCACGAGTTTCATCTTGAGGCCGAGCTGCCGAATCTTCTCCTCACAGACCGTGCGCGCCTCGATCTCACGCGCGCGGTTCTCCTCGACGCGGGCGCGGTCGGAGGCATCGGCGCGGCGATGTACGACGCGCAGATGCGGCGGCACCGCCTCATCGGGGACATCGTGGGGCGCGACGACGACTTTGCCGCACTCCATGCCGCGCGTGGTCTCCACGATGACGTAGTCGCCCTCGGCGAGTGAGAGGCGTCCCTGTCCAAATGTATAGATTTTGCCCGCCGACTTGAAGCGGACACCAACAACCGTTTGCAAGTGTTCCTCCTAGGTATAAGGAGTGCCCCCACCACCGCTCCGCGGTCCCCCTCCCCCGCTCTGCAGGGGAGGCTAAGGAAGCACTGATAAATTCAGCACCATCATCTTGACGCATCTTTTTTGCCCGTACTTCGGCGGAAAATCCTCCACAGAGCAC
>ENA-OWND01000460-OWND01000460.1-metagenome-genome-assembly--contig:-NODE-460-length-28695-cov-6.666131_pt1 | contig 28695 bp, 22 predicted proteins | sample MGYA00245342_ERZ651119 | MGnify/ENA primary metagenome ERZ651119 (study PRJEB26857, sample SAMEA4031756) | metagenome | biome: human; feature: oral; material: saliva | place: Philippines | collected 2014... | reverse complement strand
CCACGTACGTAGTCCAAACTTATCTGCCACTCGTCCACAACTTTTTATCCCTACGTGGAGCAACAACCTAATAGAGGTCTTTTCACAAAGCTATATTGGAATCAGTCCAAAGCTATATAGCTTTCTTCGCCATCCTATATAACTCTACTCACGCACCCATATACCTGTATATAGGTACCTGCGCGCGTGAGGGTATTTCAGACAGTAGATACACTCAATGAGAATTATCGTACATTTGCGGTACAGTGAACTACAAATATCTTTTCACCTCTTAAACCACAAACAAGCGATGAGGCTCAAGAAAATCATCTTATCCCTCCTCTCGGCGCTCTTCGTAGGCACTACACTGGGCCTGCCTTCGGCTGCTCAAGCCCAAGCTCCCAGCGAGATGCCACCACTCCCCATAGACACCGCCGTCCGTATCGGAAAGCTCCCCAATGGTCTGACCTACTTCATTCGTCACAATGAAGAGCCCAAGGGTAGAGCAGAATTCTATATCGCCCAGAAGGTAGGCTCGATGCAGGAAGAAGACTCGCAGCAGGGTCTGGCTCACTTCCTCGAGCATATCGCCTTCAACGGCACAAAGAACTTCCCAGGCAAGGGGATCATCAACTTCCTCGAGAGCATAGGTGCCAGCTTCGGTGGCAACATCAATGCTTACACGAGCTTCGACAAGACGGTCTACACGCTGATGAAGATCCCCGTCCCACGCAAGAGCATCATCGATAGCTGTATCCTCGTACTCCACGACTGGAGTAGCTTCATCAGCCTCGAGGATAAGGAGATCGACGCTGAGCGTGGTGTCATCGAAGAAGAATGGCGTCGCAGCAATAGCGGGGATATGCGCAACATGGAGAAGCTCCTCGACTTTGCCTTCCCTGGTAACAAGTACGGTAAGCGCCTGCCCATCGGTAAGATGGAGATCGTGCGCAGCTTCCCCTATCAGGTCCTGCGTGACTACTATAAGAAGTGGTACCGCCCCGACCTGCAGGCAGTCATCATCGTCGGTGACGTCGACGTCAACTACACGGAGGCTCAGATCAAGAAGATCTTCGCCGACATCCCTGCTCCAGTGAATGCTGCTGAGCGTGTCTACATCCCTGTCGAAGACAACGACAAGCCCATCGTAGGTATCGCTGCTGACAAGGAAGCTACGCAGAACTCGATCAACATCTCTTACAAGGCCGATGTCACGCCTCCAAATATCCGCGCTACTCTCATGGGTCCCCTCGAAGACTACATCAAAAGTGTCGTCACTTCGATGATCGCCCAGCGCTTCAGCGACATCGTCAAGAAGCCTAATGCACCCTTCGTCAACGCTTCCGTTGACTTCGGCAACTACGTCGTCGCTAAGACGAAGGACGCTGCCAACTTTGACGCTACCTTCAAGGAAGGTCAGTGGGAGCCTGCTCTCAAGGCCCTCGTAGCTGAGATCGTCCGCCTCAAGAAGTACGGCTTCACTCCTGGCGAATACAGCCGCGCTAAGAAGGACTACCTCGTCAGCATGAAGAACTTCTACAACGAACGTGACAAGCGCACCAGCGACGCTTGGGCTAACGTCTACGTAGACTACTTCGAAGATGGTGGTTACCTCCTCGATATCCCCACGCACTACCAGCTCATCCAGGGCATCGCAGAGCAGTTCCCCCTCGAGCAGATCAATGCTATGGTCCAGCAGCTCGACCTTGATAAGAATGTACTCGTCGCTCTGACCAGCGTAGAGAAGCCCAGCGTCAAGCTCCCCAGCATCGAGGAGCTCACGAAGAAGTACCTCGACTATACCAAGCAGCAGGTCGAAGCTCCTAAAGACGAGGTCAGCAACGAGAAGCTCATCGACAAGCTCCCCATGAAGGGTAAGATCGTCAAGACCGAGAAGAACGGTCAGTACGGCTCTACCATCTGGACGCTCTCCAACGGCGCGAAGGTCTACATCAAGAAGACCGACTACAAGGAAGATGAGATCCTCTTCAAGGGTCGCCGCGATGGTGGGTACTACAACTTCACCAAGCCCAGCGCTACGGAGCTGAAGGTCCTCAACAGCCTCCCCACCATCGGTGGTCTCGGCAAGTTCGATGAGTCAGCTCTCGAGAAGGCCCTCAGCGGTCGTATCGCTTCTGTCTCTGCGACGGTCTCCAATATCAGCGATGATGTAGCAGGTAGCACGACGAAGGAAGACCTCGAGACGATGCTCCAGCTCCTCTACCTCAACTTCACGGCTGTACGCGCTGACAAGGACGCCTTCCAGGCATGGCAGGAGCGCACCATCAGCCAGATCGAGGCAAGCAAGGCTAACCCTCTCTCCTTCCTCGGCGACTCCGTCACGCGCTACATCTTCCCCAACAACCCTGAGCGCTATCCCCTCAGCGTCGAAGAGGTCAAGAGCGTGAACTACGAGCGCGTACTGCAGCTCTTCCGTAGCCGCTTCGCTAACGCCCGCGGCTTCGAGTTCTACTTCGTAGGTAATGTCGACGAAGCTGCCCTCCGTCCCCTCGTAGAGCAGTACATCGCTTCACTCCCCGCGCAGAAGACCTATACCGACAAGGCTCACACGAACCGCGTCCCCCAGGAACGCCTCGGCACGAACAAGAAGGAGTACAGCGCTGCTATGGAGACGCCCATGGGCATCGTCATCGACGGCATCTCAGCTCCCACGACCTACAACCAGCAGGAAGGTCTGACGAGCGCTGTGCTTGAGTCTATCCTCGACCAGCTCTACACGAAGACCATTCGTGAGGATGCAGGGGGTGCCTACAGCGTCGGTGTCCTCGCTGACGTGTCACGCTTCCCCAGCCCACGTACGAACGTCACCGTCCAGTTCCAGACTGACCCTGCCAAGGCCGTAGCCATGAACGAACTCGTCTTCAAGGGTCTCGAAGGTATCGCTAAGAACGGTCCTTCTACTGAGTACTTCGACAAGGCTGTCAAGAACCTCAAGAAGGCTCACGGCGAAAGCCTCCGCAAGAATAGCTACTGGCTCGGTCAGCTCGCTCGCTTCTACGGTCAGGGCTTCGACTTCGTCACGAACTACGACAAGCTCCTCGACGCTGTCACGCCTCAGTCTGTACAGGCTCTTGCTAAGAAGCTCTACGAGTCTAAGGACCGTACGGAGATCCTCTTCCGCTCTACGGAAGCTAAGAAGTAAGCACTTCACAGCCATCTCCCACTTCATATAGCAAGCCGGGCACCCTCCCCATCTGAGGATGCCCGGCTTGTCGCTTAATGAACAATTCGCCCCATCTCACGCTTATCATACCAACGAGCAGTATTCTATCACCTCGTAGCAACTAACTGAATAATGAAGAAAGTCATCCTCAGCCTCGCCCTCATCTCCGCAGGTCTCTTCTCGAGCTATGCCTGCACGGCCAAGGCTTCGAGCAACGCTGCTTCTGCCTCCACCGAGACGACAGCAGCTGCCCCCAGCGAAGAAGCTGCTGCCGACGATAAGGCCGCAGAAGGCGCTATCAAGCACATCGACGCAGCCTACCTGCGCAAGTACATCTGGGACTATAAGGAAGAGCCCTCGAAGTTCGTCTTCAAGGGCAGCCGTCCCGCTATCCTCGACTTCTACGCTGACTGGTGCGGTCCCTGCCGTAAGCTCAGCCCCAAGCTCGAAGCTATCGCTAAGAAGTATGCGGGTAAGATCGACGTCTACAAGATCGATGTCGACAAGGAAGCTGATCTGGCCAATATCTTCGGTGTGAAGAGCATCCCTATGTGCCTCTTCATCCCTATGCAGGGTACGCCCATCCAGACGGTAGGCGATCTCACTCCCGATCAGATCGAGGAGACCATCAAGCAGATCTACTCCGACGCTAAGTAAGCCCAGCGAGTCATTCGCATCTACAATAAAAGCTCATCCCCACACCGCCTGATGGCGGTGTGGGGATGAGCTTTTATTGTAGCGTCCGAGTGAGGAAGTCGCTTACTTCTTCGCAGGACGGGGGATGAAGTCGAAGCCCGTGTAAGGACGAAGAGCCTCGGGGATGCGGATACCTTCGGGCGTCTGGTTGTTCTCCAGCAGCGCTGCGACGATACGGGGCAGAGCCAGAGCACTACCATTGAGCGTGTGCACGAGCTGGACACCCTGCTCAGCATCACGATAGCGGCAGCGCAGGCGGTTAGCCTGATAGCTCTCGAAGTTCGACACAGAGCTGACCTCGAGCCAACGCTTCTGTGCAGCAGAGAAGACCTCAAAGTCATAGGTCAGTGCGCTGGTGAAGCTCATATCACCACCGCTCAGACGCAGGATGCGCCAGGGCAGCTCGAGCTTCGTGACGAGCGTCTCTACGTAGGCGACCATCTCATCGAGGCGCTGATAGCTGCGCTCGGGCTTGTCGATGCAGACGATCTCAACCTTGTCAAACTGGTGAAGGCGGTTCAGACCACGCACATCCTTACCATACGACCCAGCTTCGCGGCGGAAGCAGGCAGAGTAAGCGGTGTTGCGTACGGGCAGGTCCTTCTCCTCGAGGATGACGTCACGATAGATATTCGTCACAGGCACCTCAGCCGTGGGGATGAGATAGAGGTTGTCCGCCGTAGCGTGGTACATCTGCCCTTCCTTGTCGGGGAGCTGACCCGTACCGTAGCCAGAGTCTTCGTTGACGACGTAGGGAGGCTGTACCTCGAGGTAACCAGCTTCACGAGCATTGTCGAGGAAGAAGTTGATGAGCGCGCGCTGCAGGCGAGCTCCATAACCCTTATAGACGGGGAAGCCAGCACCCGAGATCTTCACACCCAGCTCGAAGTCAATGAGGTCATAGTCCTTCGCCAGCTCCCAGTGGGGCTCGGCGGTAGCATCAAGTGCGGGCATCTGGCCACCAGTCTTGACGCAGACGTTGTCCTCAGCCGTAGCGCCTTCGGGCACGATGTCGGCGGGGAGGTTAGGTACAGAGAGCAGGATCTCACGGATCTTAGCTTCGGCCTCGGCCTTCTTCTCCTCAAGGCTCTTGCTTGCCTCTTTGAGCAGTGCCACCTGAGAGCGGATGCTCTCGGCCTGCTCCTTGGCGCCCTGCTTCATCAGATCACCGATCTCCTTAGCGAGGGCCTTCTGACGAGAGAGGCTGGCATCGAGCTCCTGCTGAGAGCGACGGCGGATCTCATCGAAGTTCAGTACTTCGGTGATCGCTTCGCGTGCCTCGAATTGCTTCTTGCGGAGGCGCTCAATGACCGCCTCGGTATTCTCCTTGATTTGCTTGAGTGTAAGCATAATATCTCGTGTGGGGTATAATGAGAGGAGGTCGCTCCCTCCGGGCTGTGTAGACCCTTCTGGAGCAACCTCCGGTTGACTTGTCTGACGTGTGCTCCGTCTTAGGCCTCAGCCGCGATGGAGACGTACGAGCGGTCGTTCTTCTTGCGAGTGAAGACCACCTTACCGTCGATCAGTGCATAGAGCGTGTGGTCCTTACCGATACCTACGCCTGCACCTGGGTGATGCTGCGTGCCACGCTGGCGGACGATGATGTTACCAGCCTTAGCGTGCTGACCACCGAAGAGCTTTACTCCGAGTCGCTTACTTTCTGATTCGCGTCCGTTCTTGGAGCTACCTACACCTTTTTTATGTGCCATTGTCTTATGTCTAAACTAATGCGGTGATACAATTACTTACGCTACGATTTCCTTGACGAGGACTTCGCTGAACTGCTGGCGGTGGCCATTGAGCTTGCGATAGCCCTTACGGCGCTTCTTGTGGAAGACAAGTACCTTGTCGCCCTTTACAAGAGGCGTGATGATTTCGCACACGACCTTAGCACCAGCCACTACAGGCGTACCTACAGTGACAGCACCATCCTTGTCTACGAGGAGGACCTTGTCGAATTCTACTACTGCGCCACTCTCTGCACCCTTAACGTGGTGAATGAAGAGGCGACGGCCCTGTTCTACATTGAACTGCTGGCCCTGAATGTCTACGATGACGTACATTATCGTTGATAACTAAAAAGTTAGCCCCGTAGGGTGCCACCCGCTCCACGGCGGAGGGATAGACTTCTTCTCCTACCCTACATAGGAAATTCGGTCACAAAGATACAAAAATATCTGATACAACACCTTGCACGCCCTCGACTTTCGCCGAAGGAACTCCCTCAGCCCGAGCTCATCCCCACCCCACAGAGAGCAACACCTCCCCCACCAAAGGAGCCCCCACTGTGGCCTGCCGCACCACGGAGTCCTACAGTATGGGCTATGAATCTATATTGGTCGGCGGGTTGACCTATATAGGTTCAAGCCACCATCCCCGTGGGGAGGCTCTTCAACAGCCCAAAAGAAAAGGGAAAGCACTCAGACTAAGACCTTGCAACCAAAGCCTTACGACTCCTCATGGTAGTACGACATGAGCTTCTTCGCAAAGTGGCTCATCTGTCCACGCACCGACTTAGGTTCAAGGACCTCTATCTGATCCGCCTGCGCCAGCAACCTCTGATACAGGTCAAAGGTCGGGCGCACGGTCAGCTCAAAGTACGACGCCTCATCATCCCTCATCTCGACCAGCTCACGCTGCGACTCATGGATGGGGAGGGTACGAAGATAGTCTGGAGCTGAATAATATGCCTTGAGTAAGATGCGGACAGGCTCCTCCTGTGAACGCATGATGCCACAGCAGCCACGGAAGTATTCGTCAATATCAAAGTCCTCCTTCATACGAAAGGTCGCACCCGTCGGACTGCAATCTGAGATACGGTCAAGAGCGTAGAGCATAAAGACATCTTCGGCTTGGCCATCTCCTTCCCGATGCCCGCCTCGGGTAGAGTAATAGGGATTACGAGCGAGCACATACCATCGGCGCTTGACGACCTTGAGGTAATAGGGCTCAATATCGAAGTAACAAGGCTCGGGTTTCCCGAAGGCTTGGTAAGCTATGCTCAGCACCTGATTATTGTGCATAGCATCCGTGATGGCATGGAGCCACCGATGCCCAGAGGGTACGCTCTCAAAGAGGATACGCCCCTTCAACTTCCTATCCGCTTGGATCTGATTCATCGCGGAATAGGAGTCGATTAGCCAAATGCGCAGATGGTCATTCTCCAGCTCCTCGGGGCGGTCGATATAGTATTTGTAGCCTCCCTTGGTATCACAAACAATATCGACCTCAAAGATGTCGAAGATAGCCTTGCGATGGTTGTGAAAGGTGCGAATAGCCAGATCGTCACCATCGCCATAGCTCAGTCCGCTCCTCTGCCAGAGGCTATTCACCTCCTCGTAGGTCAGACCTCCATAGCGACGGAACTGCTCGATCAGCCAGACGTAGCGCCCAAAGATATTTGCTGCCATATACTTAATTATTCTACTTCATACACAAAGGTAGAGATAGTTCACATGGGAGCGAACGCTGTTCTTTGGCGCAGAGTATCTACCATAACTATGCGATCCCGAAGCCATACTTCTCTACCAGATCTCGAAATATGGGATAGCGCTTCAAGAACTCTTCAAAGCGCTCCAACTTGTACTCTCGGATACGAGGCAAAGAGAAGTACGAGGGTGCTGCCCTACACATCACCTCCCAGTACTTCTCGGGGGAAATGCTGAGATTTCGAAGATAAGATAAATCCGTTTGGAGCCTCCTATCACAGAAGGCAAAGTCCATAATGAGATCAGGGTGCTTCAGCTCGCCCAAGCACCATAGCGCTAAACTAACCTGATCATCCAGAGCAAAAGAGAAGGTATCTATCTGTCGCATAAGAGGGCAACTATTGCTGGCTATCGTCTCCATCAGCATCTCTGCTAAAGCAGCTTCGCACGCTTCCCTACAGACTGGGCGCTGGAGCTTAGCCATCGCATAGAGCCACTCGAGAGTAGATAGCCGAGAGGTATCAAGCTCATAATGCGGGTTAGCCCCCAATCTCAATGCCACCCGCTGGTAGCCGACGACCTTCGCCAGCTCCTGATCTAGCCGCAGCACACACGCCTCATCGGCATGGCGAATAATAAAGAGAGCTACATCTCTCTCCTTGTACTTCTCCCACAGGTCCAGTACCATCGCCACCCACTGTGGCCTCAGTCGCTCCGCTCGCCCAGCGAACATCTCCCACTGATACATAAGGGTCTGCAGTGCCCAAGTCCGTGCATCCTTCGACGAGTCCTGCAGGAAGAAGGAGAGGATCTTACACTGCGCCTGCCACTCGATATGGGGGAAGGCCTCCCGCAGCTTCTTTCTCGCCAAAGAGATATGCCCGAGCTTCCGCTGCTGAATATCCTTGAGATATGCTCGCCACGACTTGTTGTATTGGATCGGTGTCGCATCGGAAGGTCCTTGCTTCTCCAGCCGAGCACCCACGAGCTTACGCAGATACCAATCCAGATTAGCACGACTACGCAGCTCCCTAAGCGTAGCTTCATCTAATCCCTGAATGATATTCCGACAGAGCTTATGCGTGATCCTCGACATCGCTTCCTCCGAGTCAGCTACGTCATTAAAGAACTGAATGACATCCATATTTCATCTAATCTATTGGAATACTTTAGATTGACTGTATTACCAAGCCTCACTAATCCGCCAAAGATAGAAGCGCACCTCTGCCATATCACAGCAGAGGTAAGGAGCATCAAAGTACCAGCAATTTACCTTAACTTTAGGGGTGCTTGGGGAGTCCAAGCACCTGTAACCAGTCAAACAGCCCAAGCCCCAACACAGGCCAAGGCACAACACTTCATCTTATGGACATTAAGAAGAGACTCGATGAGATCTGGGGAGCTGATTATCTGAACGCCCTATCACCAGAAGCAAAAACAGTACTCGAACGCGGGTATGTGTTTTACAACAACGAAGAGAGGAAAGACCTCCTCATCACGGGTATCAACCCTTCCTTTCGAGAAGAAGAAAGTAAAGGTCGGCTTGGATTCAACACCACAAAGCTATTGGAGAGAGAGGCTAAGCATGATGTCTATTGGTCTCCTATAAGGAAGATGCTATACAACCAAGACATCGACTTAATAGCCCAAACCGCTTACCTCGACATTTTCTACTTCCGAGAAAAGGAACAGACTTTCCTCAAGAGGGAACTACTCAGCCAGCCGGAAGGCATTAGATTTATCGTTGACCAGCTCAACCTCACTATGCATACGATAGAGGAGGTTATTCAGCCTAAGCTCATCATAGTAAAGAACAAAGAATCAGCAGCGTACTTTGGCAAAGAAGCGGAGGAGCGAGGGTGGATCTGGATGGGGTATGCACTTAAGCAAGTCTGCAACACCTATTGCGGAGAGCTATATAAGATCACGGGGCTCACTGATTCTCACGAGCGCATTGCCCCCGAGATCACGCAGACAGCGCTTGTCGGGACATTAGTACTATTTACTAGGCATATCAACCAGTACACCAAGAGAGAACTGCGCCCCACTGCAGAGTTCTTGAATCGCCTCCTGCATATCCAATCACAAGGAATTGACAGCTATCCAATAGAAGACCTCTGACTGAATCACATTAGTGGCATGAATCTATGTAAGTAAGAGCTATACACCTATATTAAGCGTCACGGTGACCAGTACTGGTTACTCATCTGACCAGTACTGGTCACGACGCGAAGCAGTACTGGTCGCTATAACCGACCAGTACTGGTCAACCCAGCGACCAGTACTGGTCGCAAAAGCCTCCGCACAGATAGTGCAGAAACGCATTACGCCCCAGGCTACCGAAGCAGCCTGGGGCGTAATGTCTATTGGTATATCGTGAGTGAAGTCGACCGCGACTTAGTCGAGGGTCTTCTTGATCTCGATTTCTTCGTAGGCCTCGATGATGTCACCGACCATGATGTCGTTGTAGCCATCGATGTTCAGACCGCAGTCCTGCCCCATGACGACCTCCTTAGCATCGTCCTTGTAGCGCTTGAGAGAGCCGAGCTCGCCCTGGTACTTGACGATACCATCGCGGATGAGGCGGATCTTGTTGTTGCGCTTGATCTTCCCTTCAACGACCATACAGCCGGCGATAGTACCGACCTTGGTGATCTTGAAGGTCTGCTGGACCTCGAGGTTGGCCACGACATTCTCCTTGATCTCGGGCGAAAGCATCCCTTCCATAGCGGACTTGATGTCTTCGATGGTGTCGTAGATGATCGAGTAAGTACGGATCTCTACGCCCTCACGGTCTGCCAGACGACGAGCGGCCTGGCTGGGACGCACCTGGAAGCCCAGGATGATGGCCGAAGAAGCAGAGGCGAGCACGACGTCGCTCTCGGAGATCTGACCGACGCCCTTGTGGATGACGTTGACCTGAATTTCCTCCGTAGAGAGGCGGATGAGCGAGTCGGAGAGCGCTTCGATAGAGCCGTCCACGTCACCCTTGATGATGACATTAAGCTCCTGGAAGTTGCCCAGAGCACGACGACGAGCGAGTTCGTCAAGGGTAAGACCCTTCTTCGTGCGGTTGTCCTGCTCACGCTTGAGCTGCTCACGCTTGCTGGCGATGCTACGAGCTTCCTGCTCAGTCTCCATAACGTTGAAGGTCTCACCTGCAGTAGGCGCACCATCCAAGCCAAGGATCAGAACGGGTTCGCTGGGGCCAGCCTTCTCGACCTTCTGATTACGCTCGTTGAACATAGCCTTCACACGGCCATAATGCGTACCCGAGAGGACGACGTCACCCTGCGAGAGCGTACCGTTCTGCACGAGGACGGTAGCCACGTAGCCACGGCCCTTGTCGAGCGAAGACTCGATGACGGAGCCGACAGCACGGCGCTTGGGGTTGGCCTTGAGCTCAAGAAGCTCAGCTTCGAGGAGGACCTTCTCCAGTAGCTCATCGATGTTGATGCCCTGCTTGGCGGAGATCTCCTGGCACTGGTACTTACCACCCCATTCCTCGACGAGGTAGTTCATGGCAGCGAGCTGCTCACGGATACGGTCGGGGTTAGCGGCGGGCTTATCGATCTTATTGATCGCGAAGACCATGGGCACACCAGCGGCGGCGGCATGGTTGATAGCTTCCTTCGTCTGAGGCATCACGTCGTCGTCAGCGGCGACGATGATGATAGCGATGTCCGTGACCTTCGCACCACGAGCACGCATAGCGGTGAAGGCTTCGTGACCTGGCGTATCGAGGAAGGTAATGCGCTTACCACCCTTGAAGCGGATGCTGTAGGCACCGATATGCTGGGTGATCCCCCCTGCTTCGCCAGCGATGACGTTGGTATTGCGCAGGCGGTCGAGGAGCGACGTCTTACCGTGGTCGACGTGACCCATGACGGTGACGATAGGAGGACGGCTGATGAGGTCAGCTTCGTCATCGACCTCTTCTTCCTGCGTGATGGCTTCGACGACCTCAGCGCTGACGAAGTCGGTCTTGTAGCCGAATTCTTCTGCGACCATCTCGATGGTCTCAGCGTCGAGGCGCATGTTGATAGACACCATCAGACCGATGCTCATACAGGTAGCGATGACCTGCGTCACGGGGACGTCCATGAGGCTTGCGAGGTCACTCACCGTCACGAACTCAGTGAGCTTCAGCGTACGGCTTTCGGCTTCGCTACGCTCCTGAGCGTCGAGAGCAGCAGAGCGAGCAGCGTCACGCTTGTCCTTACGGTACTTAGCAGACTTAGCACCCTGCTGGTTCTTACCCGTCAGACGAGCAAGTGTCTCCTTGACCTGACGCTGTACATCTTCGTCCGTGACGACGGCCTTCTGGGGCTGCTGGCTCTGACGCTTAGCCTTACGACCGGTCTTCTGCTCGGCAGCACCCTGCTGGGCATTGCCACGACCACCGCGGTTGTTGGGGTCTGCGGAGCGGCCATTGCCACCATTGCCATTGCGCTGGCCGGGCTTCTTCGTGCCGTTGTCCGTCACCTTAGCGGCTTCGGCCTTGACATCGACGGGACCCTTACCGATACGGGTGCGCTTACGACCCTTGTCGGCAGCGGACTTCTTGGCGGGGCGGGTATTATCGTTGATCGAAGAGAGGTCGATCTTACCTACTACGTTGAAGCTGATCCCTGCACTTGGCGTGGAAGGACGATAGATCTCGGGCTCGCGCACCGTGGGCTCTTCAGCTGCGGGAGCAGCCTTAGGCTCGGGCTTCGCTGCGGGTGCAGGATCGGGAGCAGGAGCTGGCTTCGGTTCGGGCTTAGGCTCAGCCTTAGGGGCGGGAGCTTCGACCTTAGGAGCGGGTGCAGGAGCGGGCTCGGGCTTGGGTTCAGGCTTGACCTCTACCTTGGGCTCGGGCTTAGCTGCTGGTGCAGGAGCCTCGGCCTTAGGGGCAGGAGCGGGCTTGGGCTTAGGCTCGGCCTTCGCCTTGGCGGCGGGCTTAGCTTCAGCCTTCTTCTCCGTGGCGATGGAGCCCTTGATATTGAGGCTGGGGCGGCGATCCTCGGGGACGACCGTCTCGATGTGCTTCACCTTCGCGGGAGTGGGCTCAGCAGCAGGGGCCTCGGGCTTAGCAGGCGCAGGCTTAGCAGCGGCACCACTGAGGGTGTCGAGGAGCGCGGCGATCTCGGCCTTGCCCATGCCCTTGCCATGCTCAGCGATGAGCTGCTCGGCCACCTCGCGGGGTACGCGAGTGTTGGGGGTGATAGTATTGACGTCTAAGACGTTTTTCTTCTCTAACGAATCCTTGAATGAGCCAATCCCTACGTTGAGTTCCTTGGCCAAGGTAAAGAGCTTGATGTCCTTTGGCATGTATCTTCTCTTTTGAATGGTTTATGTCCGCCTCTTCACGGGCTCGCTGCTGGCTTGCTCGGGCTTCTCGCTAATGGGTATCTACACTACAGGGAGCGACAGCTGGGCAGCGGGCGGGCGGGACGGATTAGTCTTCTTCTCCCTCTTCGGTGGCGAGCTCAGCGGCGGGCTCGTCAGCTTCGTAGGGCTCTTCTTCGGAGAACTCGGCGCTGAGGACCTCGAGGATACGGTCAAGGACGTCTTCGTCCAGCTCAGTCTTCGCAAGGAGCGTAGCACGATCCTCACGCAGTACGGACTTAGCCGTAGTGTAGCCTTCCTCCTTGAGGGCCTGGATCATCTGCTCGTCGATCTCGTCAGAGAACTCATCGAGGTAGATATCCTCCTCACCCGTAGCACCCTCTTCGTCGCGGAAGATCTCGATACGGTAGCCGGTCAGGAGCGAAGCCAGCTTGAGGTTGGCAGCGTTCTTACCGATAGCCAAGGGCACCTGATCGGGGCGCATGTAGACCTCGGCCTGCTTGATTTCTTCGTCCTCGTCACTGAGGGCGATAGCCACGGCCTTCCCAGGGCTGAGTGCGCGCTGGATGAAGAGCATGGGGTTCGTGGTGTAGGTCGTCACGTCAATGTTCTCACCCTTCAGCTCGCGGACGATGCTGCGGATACGCGAACCGTTGACCCCGACGCAAGCCCCTACAGGGTCGATGCGATCGTCATAAGACTCTACGGCGATCTTAGCGCGCTCACCAGGGATACGGGCTGCGGCACGGATCGTGATCAGGCCATCAGCGATCTCAGGCACGTTGAGCTCTAAGAGACGCTTGAGGAACTCAGGGCTGACACGCGAAAGGATGACCTTAGGATTGCTATTCTCGTTCTCTACACGCTCGATGACAGCGCGTACCGTCTCACCCTTGCGGAAGAAGTCGCCAGGGATCTGCTCGGTCTTGGGCATAAGGAGCTCGTTGCCCTCATCGTCGATGAGCAGGGCTTCGCGCTTCCATACCTGATAGACTTCGGCGGAGATCAGCTCGCCCACACGGCCTACGAAGCTATGGTAGAAGTGCTCCTTCTGCAGCTCGAGGATCTTGCTTGCCAGGGCCTGACGCAGGTTGATGACTGCGCGGCGACCGAAGGAGTTGAAGTCGACTGCATCGACGAAGTCCTCGCCGACGGAGATCTCTGAGTCAAAGCGCTGGGCTTCGCTCAGGGGTACCTCACGCACCTCATCGACGAAGTCCTCATCGGCGACGACGTGACGCGTGCGCCAGATCTCGAAGTCACCCTTCTTCTCGACGTTGATGATGACGTCAAAGGTATCGTCCGAGCCAAACATCTTCGACAGGACATTGCGGAGGGAATCCTCCATGACCGCGATCAGCGTATTGCGGTCGATACTCTTGAGCTCCTGATACTCGAGGAGCGCTTCGATCAAGCTGGTAGTCTCTTTCTTCTTTGCCATGGGGCTATTATATAGGTTTATTCTTCTACTTGGATAGGGTGGTGAGTTTAGAACTTCAAGACGCGCTTGGTCTGTAGCACCTCATCCATCGGGATGGGGAGGGCTTCCTCGACCTCGATCTTGCGCTTCTGACCCTCGGGGCGTACCTTGCGCACGACAGTGAGGGTAATCACTTCGGCAGTAGCGTCAGAGAGGACGCCCTTCTCCTTGATGCCCCCCTTACGGAGCACCTCGACCTCCTCACCGATAGCGTCGGTGTACTGACGGAGGACCTTGAAGGGTGCGGTGAGGCCTGCAGAGCCTACCTCGAGCTCGAAGTCCTCTGCCTCACGGTCCAGCTGCCCCTCGATATGCTTCGAGAGGGCGACGCACGCATCGATGCTGATGCCCCCACGGGCACCCAGCTCGACGATAATACGATTGCCAGGGTGGACAGCGACTTCTACAATATAATAATCGGGGTGCTCGGTGGCACAGTACTGGGAAGCAATTCCCTCAATGTAGCTCTTATCGATCATGACGCGTCTCGTAGGATAATAGGGGATGAATGCAAAGAGAGGAAGCTCTGTCGCCTCCTCTCTCGATCATCTCTTTGCCACAAAGGTAATAAAAATCACCGACATAAGCTCCCCCACCCGACACTTCTTCATGCAGACGCTCCCGCCCAGCACCTCCTAAAGGCACTGGTCGGGAGCGTTGATGATAGGTGCGAGGCTACTTCGTGGGAAGCTCCACCTTCACAGGATTTCCTTCGTCGCGGACAAATGTGAGGACGAGCTTACCCGCCGTCAAGTCGACAGCATCCTTCTTCAGGTAGAGGTAGGCAGAGGCATCACGAGTAGTGAATTCGGAATTTAAGTAGTACCCCCAGAAGGTCCACCAAAGATCCTTTGGAGTAAGACTTGTCAGGCTCGCTTCTTCTCGAATAGTCTTAGGCCCAACTTCATGAGCTAAAAACCTATAATACGAAGTCTCAGCACCTGGTGCGAGTGGCTCACGCTCATAGTACGTCTTATACAGGTGCTCGTAGCTGAGTAGTGCCTGCGAGGAGAGATCCGTCACCACATGATCTGCGTCACGAGTAAAGCTCAGCGTCATGGCCTGCAGCCCATGGACACCCAATGTATTGAACGGCCCAATCACACTGTAGAAGGTGACATCCTCACGCATCTTACGCTCCTTATATATTTGCGAGACCTTCTCCTTATCACGTATGATCGAATGGCGAACCTCTGATCCAGGGACAATCTCCCAGCAGAGGTAATCTGACCGATCTTTCTGTGGGGTTTTCTCCACAGGTGTAAGGGTTGCCTCAGCCTTAATTATTCGGAAGAAGCCTGAGATGGGGTGCTTCGAGGGGAAAGAGCCAGATATCGGTTCTGGTCTCTCCTTCTCCTTATCACACGAGGAAAGGGAAGCTACACTCAGAGTGGCGAAGCCAAGAAAGAGGCTACTCATCGCCACACGCAGTATCGTCTTTTTCATACGCTTGGGGTATTAATGATTGCGATGGGATCATACGATCCGTTCATCCCAAATATATTATTTCCTCCATAAGCAAGACTCCACCACCCGAGGGCACGCCGAGAGCCCTTACCACAAGTACATTCTCCATTCAGAAGGCACAGATGTACTGTTCTTTAATTCCTTTACGAACGCATTTATAGAGCTTCCAATACCACCTCTTTCCTCGCTGAGAAATGGGGAAGAATATAAGGGAGAGCTATCAACCTATATGGGTCGGTGGGCTGACCTATATTGGTCCGAAGACGAAGCTATATAGGTCGCGATGATGACCTATATAGGATGGCGAAGAAAGCTATATAGCTTTGTGAAGTGACCTATATTAGGTTGTTGCTCTGCGTAGGGGTAAAAGTTGCGGACGAGTGGTAGATAAGTTTGGACTACGTACGTGGCTCTAATATCTACGTACGTGGATATTTGGATTTGCGTACCTAGTCATTAAGACTACGTACATAGATGCGGAAAACCACTACGAGAAGGCGCTTTTTCCTTCATAAGAATGATACTTTTCCCTCCGCTGGATAATGAGGAATACTCGCGATAAGTAGAAGGGCTTACTTGACCACTTCGGAGAGGTATATCGGGGAGCTGAGCGTGCGATACCTTAGCTCTCTAAATCGGTGGCAGGACTCTAAGGCAACAGTCTCTTTAGAGTGATGAAGATGCAGCCCATGGGTCCTTTCTACTGCGCACCTCTTATACGGAGGATCACCTGCCGGAGGGCGGTAGCACTCGCTCCGTTGGGAAAGGGTGGTGAGTCGTGGATGATACGATGCGTCTCCATCGGGTAATATCGCATTCTGCCAGCCTTTTGCACGTCTCGGGAAAACCTTTGGCGAGCCTAGGTCGTTTCACTGATTTACGTTACCTTTGCGGATATAAGTAATCAATTCACTAAATTGAACTATTATGGCAACTGACAAAGAACGGTTACTGAGCGAATTCCCTGCCATTAGCACACAGGAATGGAAGGATAAGATCGTGACCGACCTGAAGGGAGCTGACTTCGAGCGTAAGCTTGTCTGGCGTACCAACGAAGGATTCAACGTCAATCCCTTCTATCGTCGCGAAGACCTCGAAGGTCTCTCTACCCCCAAAGTGATGCCTGCAGAGTACCCCTATGTCCGCTCCACGCGTATGGACAATGAGTGGCTCATCCGTCAGGACATCAATGTAAATGACCCCAAGGAAGCCAATCAAAAGGCACTGGATATCCTCAATAAGGGGATTACCTCGCTGGGCTTCAAGCTTCGTCGCGATCAGGTCAACAAGGAAACTCTGGCTATCCTGCTCAAGGGCATTATGCCCGAGGCTATCGAGCTGAACTTCTCTTGCTGCATCTCTGTAGCAGCTCAGCTCGCAGGCGAACTGGCCGCTTATCTCACCGAAGTAGGAGCCGATGTAGCACAGTGCAAGGGCTCGATCAACTTCGATCCCTTCAAGAAGCAGCTCGTCAAGGGTATCTCTAACCCCCAGTGGGTGGCTATGTGCGCACAGCTCCTCGATGCTGTCCGCCCCCTGCCTCAGTACCGCGTCCTCACGGTCAATGCCCTCAACATCAATAACGCCGGTGCCTACATCTACCAGGAGCTGGGCTATGCACTCTCTTGGGGTGCTGAGCTCATCGACAAGCTCACGGAAGCAGGCTACTCCATCGAAGAACTGACGAGCCGTATCAAGTTCGTCTTCGGCGTAGGGTCCAACTACTTTATGGAGCTGGCTAAGTTCCGTGCTGCACGCTGGCTCTGGGCTGAGATCATCGGTGCCTACGGCGACCAGTATAAGGGTGACGCAGCTAAGATCCACATGCATGCTGTCACCTCTACCTGGAATAAGACGATCTACGATGCCCACGTTAACCTCCTTCGTACACAGACCGAAGCGATGTCAGCGACCCTGGGCGGTGTAGACTCTCTGACGGTACAGCCCTTCGATGTTACCTACCAGGAATCAGATAACTTCTCCGAACGTATCGCACGCAACCAGCAGCTCCTCCTCAAGGAAGAGTCTCACTTCGACAAGGTCATCGACCCCGCTGCTGGCTCCTACTATATCGAGCATCTGACGAACGCCCTCGCAGAGCAGGCTTGGAAGCTCTTCCTCGCTGTAGAAGAAGAGGGAGGCTTCGCTGCTGCTGTCGAAGCTGGTAGCGTACAGAAGGCGGTCAACGCCAGCAACGCTAAGCGTCACGCTGCTGTCGCTGCTCGTAAGGAAATCTTCCTCGGTACGAACCAGTTCCCCAACTTCACAGAAACGGCTGCACAGAAGGTCGCTGAGGTCGAAGCAGGTGGTCACAGCTGCGGCTGCGGTGCTCCTTCGATCGAAGCTCTGAACTTCGATCGTGGGGCTTCCGAATTCGAAGCTCTTCGTCTGGCTACTGAGCGTAGTGGCAAGGAGGTCAAGGTCTTCATGCTTACGATCGGTAACCTCGCGATGCGTCTGGCTCGCTCTCAGTTCTCCAGTAACTTCTTCGCTTGCGCTGGCTACAAGGTCCTCGACAACCTTGGCTTCGCTACGGTGCAGGAAGGGGTCGACGCTGGTCTCGCAGCTGGTGCCTCGATCATCGTCCTCTGCTCGAGCGATGATGAGTATGCAGATTTCGCTCCTGAGGCGTACAAGTATCTCGCAGGTCGCGCTGAGTTCGTCGTAGCAGGTGCTCCTGCTTGTGCAGACGACCTCAAGGCTGTCGGCATCGAGAACTTCATCAACGTGAAGAGTAACGTCCTCGAAACGCTCCGCCAGTTCAACCAGAAGCTTGGTATTAACTAATCGGTAAGGAGACAGAAGAAATGAAACCACAATTCAAGAACATAGATATTAAGTCTGCAGGCTTTGCCCAGACTTGCCCCGTCGAATGGGCTTCGAAGCAGGATAACAGCTCCGTATGGCGTACTGCCGAGCAGATCCTCGTCAAGCCCGTCTACACGGCGCACGACCTCGAAGGGATGGAACACCTCGACTATGCTTCCGGTATTCCTCCTTACCTGCGCGGTCCTTATAGCGGTATGTACGCTATGCGTCCTTGGACGATCCGTCAGTATGCAGGCTTCTCTACGGCTGAAGAGTCTAACGCCTTCTATCGCCGTAACCTTGCCTCTGGTCAGAAGGGGCTTTCCGTAGCCTTCGACCTTGCTACTCACCGTGGGTACGACGCTGACCATCCTCGCGTAGTCGGTGACGTCGGTAAGGCTGGGGTATCGATCTGCTCGCTGGAGGATATGAAGGTGCTCTTCGATGGTATCCCCCTCAACAAGATGTCCGTCTCGATGACGATGAATGGTGCCGTACTTCCTGTCATGGCATTCTACATCAACGCAGGTCTCGAGCAGGGTGCTAAGCTTGATGAGATGGCGGGTACGATCCAGAACGATATCCTCAAGGAGTTCATGGTGCGTAACACCTACATCTACCCACCCGAATTCTCGATGCGTATCATCGCTGACATCTTCGAGTACACGTCGCAGAACATGCCTAAGTTCAACTCGATCTCTATCTCCGGCTACCACATGCAGGAAGCTGGTGCTACGGCAGACATCGAGATGGCTTACACGCTCGCTGACGGTCTCGAATACCTCAAGGCTGGTATCGCAGCAGGTATCCCTGTAGATAAGTTCGCTCCTCGTCTGTCCTTCTTCTGGGCTATCGGGATGAACCACTTTATGGAGATCGCTAAGATGCGTGCTGCACGCTGCCTTTGGGCTAAGATCGTCGGTCAGTTCAACCCTGAGAACCCCAAGAGCCTCGCGCTTCGTACGCACAGCCAGACGTCTGGTTGGTCGCTCACCGAGCAGGACCCCTTCAACAATGTAGGTCGTACCTGTATCGAAGCTATGGGTGCAGCACTCGGTCACACGCAGTCGCTCCACACCAATGCTCTTGACGAAGCTATCGCACTGCCTACGGACTTCTCAGCTCGTATCGCTCGTAATACGCAGATCTATATCCAGGAAGAGACCCTTATCTGTAAGGAGATCGACCCATGGGCAGGTTCGTACTACGTCGAAAGCCTTACGAACGAACTTATGCACAAGGCATGGGAGCATATCAAGGAAGTCGAAAGCATGGGGGGTATGGCTAAGGCTATCGAAACGGGTCTGCCTAAGATGCGTATCGAAGAAGCTGCTGCTCGTACGCAGGCTCGTATCGACTCTCGTCAGCAGGTCATCGTCGGTATCAACAAGTATCGCCTTGAGAAGGAAGATCCTATTGATATCCTCGAGATCGACAACACTGCTGTACGTGAGCAGCAGATCGCTCGTCTGAATGATCTGCGTAAGGGTCGTGACGAAGCTGCTGTCAAGGCTGCTCTCGAAGCTATCACCCGCTGCGTAGAGACGAAGGAAGGTAACCTTCTTGACCTCGCTGTCAAGGCTGCTGCTCTCCGTGCTTCTCTCGGTGAAATCTCTGACGCCTGCGAAAAGATCGTAGGTCGCTATAAGGCTATCATTCGTACTATCTCAGGCGTGTATTCTTCAGAATCCGGCGAAGACAAGGACTTCATCAAGGCTAAGGCTCTTGCTAAGAAGTTCGCTGAAAAGGAAGGTCGTCAGCCCCGTATCATGATCGCTAAGATGGGTCAGGACGGTCACGACCGCGGTGCAAAGGTTGTCGCTACGGGCTACGCTGACTGTGGCTTCGACGTGGATATGGGTCCTCTCTTCCAGACTCCAGAAGAGTCCGCTCGTCAGGCTGTCGAAAACGACGTCCACGTGATGGGTGTCTCTTCACTGGCTGCAGGTCACAAGACGCTGATCCCTCAGGTCATCGAAGAGCTGAAGAAGCTTGGCCGTCCCGACATCCTCGTCACGGCTGGTGGTGTCATCCCTGCTCAGGACTATGAGTTCCTCTACAACGCAGGTGTTGCCGCTATCTTCGGTCCTGGTACCCCAGTAGCTTACTCCGCTGCTAAGGTCCTCGAGATCCTCCTCGGTGAAGAAGCCTAAGCAAGAGGCTCTTCTCTATCATTACTTTGGTAAAGGAAGCGACAGACCTCATAGGAGGTCTGGCGCTCCTCTTTTTAATTAGCAACAGTATGAGCTCTTTGCTTATTCCCATTTATAAGTTGTTTATCTTTGGCTCGGTCTTTAGAGATTAAGTACTAATTATGAGACGAGAACAAATACGATCTGTGCTAGATATGGATGGAAGAAGTGCAAGAGCTTTTTTCATGGCAGGGGAGCGGTATTGTACCATGAGATTGCCTGCTCCTTTTTCTTTTGATCCTATTCTAAGGTTTGTACAAGATAGGATGGCTGATAAGAGATATCGGGAATGGAAGAAAGAGAAGCGTAGTGATCCGAGTCACTATGACTGCTCTAGCTACCAGATTCAGATAGCTAAGAATAGCCATCTTGCATATAGAACGATCTCTTTAGTAGACCCCTATCTGTATTACTTGCTTGTACGAGAACTTACTCAGGATGAGAATTGGAAGATGATCCAGCAGCGTATGAAGGTGCTCAGCGTCGATTGGATAGAGCGCCTTGCAATCCCAGAAGAGTCTCTCCAGGATGATGTCTGTAGTACTGAGGAAGGAGAGCAAATCTCTAATTGGTGGGATCGCTTTGGGCAGCATTCGATAGAGCTATCTCTAGAGTACCGCTATATGCTTTGTGCAGATATTGCTGATTGTTATCCATCAATCTATACGCATAGCATAGCATGGGCCCTTCATGACAGGGAGGTTGCTAAGCGATCTGCTCAAGGAGATGAGAATGCGAAGGCTCTAACGAAGCTCGGGGATAGCATTGATAAGTATATACGTGAAATGCAATGTGGTGAGACATTGGGAATACCTCAGGGTAGTGAGGTGTTTGACTTCATAGCGGAGATTGTGCTAGCTTATGCCGATAGTCAGCTCAAAAAGGCATTGGAAGAGAAAAAAATTGAAGGTATTCGGATCCTACGATATCGTGATGATTATCGCATATTTGGTAATAGTCTAGATGATCTCAAAGTAGTAACGATAGTGCTACATAAGATCTTAGGAGAGCTACATCTTAATTTGAATGCTACTAAAACTTATATATCGGAAGATCCACTACGAGACTCTGTCAAGAAGGATAAATTGGCAAGAATTGAGCGAGGATTAGAGAAGAGGGATTACGCCCGTACGTCTATTCAAAAGCAACTACTTGTGATTCGAGAGTTCTCTGCAGAATTTCCGAATTCAGGTAGTGTTAGTATCCTTTTGTTCGAAGCACTAAGGAGAGTAAGGGATGAGTATGGAAAAAGGAACGGTTTCCCTCGGGAAAATCTGAAGGTGTTAGTTACTATAACTGTAGACATCTTGATGGTAAATCCTAGGTGGTGCTATATCCTTATTACTATGTTGAGTTATTTCATTGATGAGTTATCAGCAGACGAGGAAGATGAAATTCTGAGATTGGTTATTAAGCGATTGAAGCAGATACCAGAAGGTGGGCACATTGAGATTTGGATGGGGTATCTGTTTTTGAGGCGAGGTAAGCCTCTTGTACAAGAGTATTTTTCTGAGCCGTTGTGTGCCTTTCTTGATTACGAAAAGAATACGCCTCAAGAGCTTTGGAAGATCAGTTGGCTTAAAGATATATATACAAAGGACTTTCCTTTAGAGTCTATCTGTATATTTGATCCTGACGGTTCCAGAGTCATACCTGTCGAGGAGATCGAGTTATATAGGAGGAAGGTCCATTACGAAGTGTAATCCCTACTCAGGACTATGAGTTCCTCTACAACGCAGGTGTTGCCGCTATCTTCGGTCCTGGTACCCCAGTAGCTTACTCCGCTGCTAAGGTCCTCGAGATCCTCCTCGGTGAAGAAGCCTAAGCAACTCCAATAAGGTAGCCCCCGAGGCTACACTACTAAACGGCAGAGAGCCCCATCCACCGAAGTGGATGGGGCTCTCTTTTTGGCCTTTATCGAAGGAGGATCGCTTACTTCTTCAGTCGTGCGAGGATCTTACCTGCAGATTCTGAGAGCAGGACCACAGCGCCAGCGAGGATCGCAGTATCCTTGATGACGAGGCGACCAGCACCAGAAAGGAAGGGGAAGCCATTGGCCCACTCACCAGCAGCTAAGGCTTCGGGCGAAGCGTGTACCCATGTTTCGGGCGTGGTGATGAGGAAGCTCAGCGTCCCAAGGGTCATGATGATGCAGAGGAGCTCACCGATGATGCCGAGGTAGGGAGAGAAGAGCCCGAGGAAGACGAGGATACCGATCGTCATGATCAGGATACCGAGGCCGTGAGAGAAGAGGTAGGTACGGTTCTCTACATGCCAATCGTGCTTGGCCTGATTGTACTGACCTTCGGGCACCTTGTTGAGGGTGTATTCCTTTACGGTCTTGCCTTCGTCGTTGGTCACCTTGTTATTAGCGTCCTTCAGGAAGAAGCTCATCAGAGGGCTATTTGCCACGAAGGGGATGATCCCATTGGCTTCGTAGTTAGCGAACTTCAGGCCGCCGATCCATACGAAGATGATGAGGATGGCCACACGGATCAGTTTGCGTCCGAGGCCCCCGAGATTGCTCGCGCACTCCAAGAAGGAGATGAATGCTTTTTGCATTTTGTTTGAGTTGTTTGTTAGGTTGTTGTTAAAAGAATTGTCTGACTTACAAACCTGATGCTTCTTGGGAAAGTTCATGCAGTGCAAGTTTGTGGCCACTGAGAAGGCTTGGTTTTGGGGCGAAAGGACCTTCTGCTTAGAGGGGAATGTGAATGTGCATTTGGGTGGATTTTTTGCCCCTCTGGGTAGGGTAGAAGAGCCTCCAATCAGAAATACCTCTACTTTCCATCAGAAATACCTCTACTTTTCATTGAAAATACCTCTACTTTTTCTCGGAAGTTCCTCTACTTCTCTCAGGACGTATTTCTACTTCGCTTCGGAAGTCATTCCACTTCCTCTCGGGAATGCCTCTACTTCCCTGCGTGAGTTGCTCCACTTCCTGTCCGATGTAATGCTTTTTCTTTCAGAAAGATTACTAACTTTGCTCATACTTAAATCGATACCTCACCGCAAAGCCCCTCCTCCTTCCTTGAGGTAATGTTTCCGAGGGAAAATCTAATTCATGTTATGGCAAATAAACCATTACAATTTGTTGTCGTCGAGCGCAAGCTCTCGGTCGGGAAGCATGCCGATAAGGTCATGCAGATCGCAAAGCCAACCGGCCGTCATCACATTGACTTCCGCAACTTCTGCGAGCGAGTCGCCAAGTCCACCACCTTCAATCGCCAAGAGGTCGAGGCTGTCCTCAACTACGCTACTGAGATAGCGAAGGATATCGTAGCGAATGGAGATATCGTGGACTTCGGGGATCTCGGTTCGCTGATGCCTTCATTCAAGAGCAAGGCTGTAGAGAAGGGGCAGAAGTTCAATGCGAACATTCACATCGAAAAGCCCGTGGTACTCTTGAAGCCTTCGAGAAAGTACTTCACGCTCACCGATGTCAGCTATGAGCAGACCGAGCCCAAGACCAAGACGGCCAAGTCAAAGCCCAAGAAGAACACGCCCGAGGGCGGCACGCCTTCTGAGGGCAACGGGCACGTAGGTATCTAATCTGCGACGGCTAAGCCAAGACGCTTCGCCCCGCCTTCACACGATGAAGGCGGGGCGAATGCCTTTGGTGGCGGGAGGAAGCAGCTCCGTCGGGGAGCGGGAGTCGATGAACTACTGCAGGGCGTAGGGTGTTCTAAGAGTGCATGATGAAGATTATTCGCACGATTTATCATAAGACACGGCGCCTCATCGCCAATACGCCTCCGCTGCCGACGGAGCTATTTACCTTCCCTTTGGGCTTGACACTGGTCCTGCTCTTCCCGCCTGCTGTGGCGTGGATAGCAGTAGCCGCCTTGCTCACACTCTCTATGCTCCTCCTGTGGTGTATGGGGGCGCTGTGGGTCAATCGCTCTGTCGTCGGCCGTTCGCTCTTTGTGCTCCTCCTGTGGGGTGGGCTTTTCCTGCTCTCTCCCGAGGACGTCATGGAGCATCCCTTAGGTGCTCAGGCGCTCCTCTTGATCAGCTATCTCATCAGTAGTATCGTCGTCGCGGCCTATCGCTGGGCAAAAGAGTACCGAATGAAAGGGCAAGGGCTCTGCATCCGTGGGCGAATCCTGCGTGTCGAGCGACTACGCTTCGAGCGCATCTTAGTCCTTTCGTCTCTGGCGGGACTGCTCTTCCAAGGGCTTTGTGCTCAGCTTTGCCCCGTAGAGCATCGTGATCTCCTGCATATCGCCTCTACCTTCATCGTCCTCTTCACGTGGGCGGTCTACACGATCGAGTGCATTCACCTCGTCTGGGTGCAACGTCGCCTCGAGAATGAAGAATGGATCCCTGTGCTCAGCGATGACCAGCGCCCCATCGGTCGGGTGTCTAAGACGACGCCCGAATATGAAGGCGGCCGCCTGCCAGTAGTTCGCCTCATCGCCTTATCGCGAGATATGATCTATCTGGAGCAGTCTGAGGCGCCATCACTCCCTGCTGCCTCTGGCTACGACACGCCATTCATCTCGTGGCTCACTGAAGGAAGCCGCCCCGACCAAGTAGCTCAGCGCCTCATCGACCTGCGCTTCTGCGGTATCCGTCGTGCACGTCCCCGCTTTCTGCTGCATTATCACGAAGAGATCAATGGTCAAGGGCTCAGCGTCTATCTCTTCGCAGTGGACATCGCAGAGCCTGGTCAGCTGCTCATTGACTGTCTTCCGACGCGCGGTAGATGGTGGCCCATCGACCATCTGACTCCAGAGATCGAGACGGGTGACTTCACTCGCTACCTGCGCTCCGAATACCCTTACTTAGAGCAGACGCTACTCTTGGCGCATCGTCTTCGCTCTTCATCTTCCCATTCCTAAGACTTCCATGGCTCACTCCAATCTCGGCAAGCTCTATCTCATCCCAGTCCCTATCGCCGAAGTAGATCATCGCACTTGCCTACCCGAATATAATCGGGAGCTACTGCCTACGATCCGCCACTACATCGTAGAGAATATCCGCTCGGCACGACGCTTCCTCAAGGCCGCTGATCGGAATATTGACATCGATAGTATCACCTTCTACGAGCTGAATAAGCATACGCCCGAAGGCGCTATCGGGGAATATCTCCGCCCTGCACAAGCTGGTGAGCCCGTGGGCGTGATCTCGGAGGCGGGCTGTCCTGCTGTAGCTGACCCAGGAGCTGATGTAGTAGCGCTGGCGCAGCGCCTCGGTATTGAGGTCGTTCCGCTTGTAGGCCCCAGCTCGATCCTGATGGCTCTGATGGGCTCTGGCTTCAATGGTCAGGGCTTTGCCTTTGTAGGTTACCTGCCTATCGAAGATGCTCGCCGCGTGCAGACACTCAAGGAGCTGGAGCATCGTGTGCGTACCAAGGGCGAGACGCAGATCTTTATCGAGACGCCCTACCGCAATGTGCAGCTCGTCGAGCAACTGATCCGTCACTGCTCTCCAGATCTTAAGCTCTGCATCGCATCGGGTATTAGCTCCGAAGGCGCGATACTTCGTACACGAAAGCTCTCAGCTTGGCGTGGCAACATCCCCCAGATTCACAAGGTCCCCACGATATTCCTCATCGGTCAGTAAGCTCCTTTGCGATGGCACTTCAGACACCTATCCCCGCTTTATTCTCCGATCAGCTTCGGGAGCTGCTTCCCACCGAGGCCGAAGCCCTGCTTGCTTCCTTAGACGAAGAAGCATCTGTCTCGGTGCGCCTCAATGTGCGTAAGACGGAGACGCCTCCTGCTTCCCTACCAATTGGAGAAGCTATCCCTTGGGCTAAGCCTGTGGGCTTCTACCTTGATGGGCGTCCTGCCTTCGCCGCTGACCCACTTTGGCATGCAGGTGTCTACTATGTACAGGAGGCTTCATCGATGCTTCTACGCCTTGTAGCTCCTCTCTTGGGCGAAGAACCCTTGCGTGCGCTTGATCTCTGCGCTGCTCCAGGCGGGAAGAGTACGCTCCTCGTGGACCTTCTCCCCGAAGGTAGTACGCTGGTGAGCAATGAGCTCATTCGCTCGCGTGCACAGATCCTCGCGGAGAACATTCAGAAGTGGGGTGGGGTACACTCTGTAGTGACCTCGACCGAACTGCAGCGTCTGGGGCGTCTCAGAGAGCAATTCGACTTCATCTTAGTGGATGCACCTTGCTCGGGCGAAGGGATGTTCCGCAAAGAAGAGGAAGCCCGCCGCCAATGGACCCCTGGCTTAGTCGAAAGTTGTGCCCGTCAGCAGCGGGAGATCCTTGACGATATCTGGCCAGCACTTGCACCTGGAGGGCTGATGGTCTATAGTACCTGTACCTTCAATCGTCAGGAGGACGAGGATATGCTCGCCTACCTCGTCGAGGAATTAGGTGCCGAGCCCGTAGCCTTGCCTGAGCTTCCCGAGCCAATCACTCCATCGCCCCTTAGCTCTTACCCCTGCTACCGCATGATGCCGCATCGCTTGCGTGGCGAAGGTCTATTTATGGCCGTTGTCCGTAAGCCAGATGCCGAGGTCGGTAGCGCTCGTACCAAGTCCGCTCGCTCAAAAAGCAAGCCCAATCCCAAGCTTCCTCAGGAGATCCTCCGATGGCTTAGCCCAGAGCTACGTGCAGATGTCACGCTCCAGTCCTTACCTGACGGCACACTCACGGCTATTCCCTCAGCCTTGTATCCGATCGTCGAGGCACTCCAAGGGGCGAAGATTCCCATTCTTACTTCGGGGATTCCCTTGGCTGAAGTTAAGGGGCGCGACTTCTTACCGCTTCCAGCTCTCGCTCTTAGTGTGGGGCTGGATGAAGAAGCCTTCTCCCGAGCCGAACTGACGCAAGAAGAGGCGATCCGTTATTTGGCTCGTGAGGCAGTCACGCTTTCAGCCGATACGCCTCGTGGACTTGTCCTCGTCACCTACGAAGGCTACCCCTTAGGTTTCGCGAAGCACTTGGGCAACCGAACGAACAATCTCTATCCACAGGCATGGCGTATTCGCCATCCTGAGCTCCTGCTCTCAGGGTTGGAGATGAAGGGATAAGGCCTTTGCTCAACGATGGATAAGCCCTTTTATCTAAAGCAATTTGCCCTCCATCAGGGGAATACGGCGCAGCGTGTGGGGACAGATGCCCTGCTCTTAGGAGCATGGCCCTTCGTCCACACATTGCCCGAGAAGGCGCATATCCTCGATGTCGGAGCTGGGACAGGTATTGTCTCGCTGATGATGGCACAGCGCTTCTCGGATGCAGTGGTCGAAGCGTGGGAAGTGGAAGACGGTGCTCTCAGGGACGCTGCGACGAACTTCGCTGCCTCTCCCTTTGCTGATCGTCTTCGTATTCATTCACAAGACTACCTGTATGCCAAGCAGGAGAACTGGCATCCCTTTGATCTAATCATCTCCAATCCTCCTTATTATACCGAGGGCATTCTGCCTGATGATGCGCGTCTGTGCTTAGCGCGGCACGTAGCCGAAGGTCTATCGCCTGAGAGTCTCCTTCGCACGGCAGCACGACTCTTTGCTCCTCGTGGTGCCTTAGCCTTTATCTCGCCTGCGGCCTCGCTTCCTTCTCTTCGACGAATAGCCGTTGAGTCGGGCTGGCGACTTAGTGAGCTGGTTACGATCTATTCGAAACCAGGAGAGGTCAAGCGTACGCTTACGCTTTGGTGTCGCCTCACCGATACTGCGGAATACACACCGACCTACAGTCTTGATCTCACACTTCAAGACGCTACGGGAGCACCCTCTGCCGAATATAAAGCCTGGGTTGGGGACTTCCTTCTCTGATTCTCCCCATCTTTTCATAGAGTATACTTAGTAGTGGAGCTGAATAGGCTTCACTATCTCTGTATATAGGTATGTGGTAGTGACCAGTACTGGTCAGCAGTCGAAGTAGTACTGGTCGCTATATGTTACCAGTACTGGTTGCAAATTGGACCAGTACTGCTTCACTCGTAGACCAGTACTGGTTCATATTTCCCCTCTTTACTGCTCGTTTGGAGTACTTCTTTGACGGCTTGGTATGGTCTGCTATATGTCTGGGCTTTGTTCGATAGAGATAGCCGATGTATCGTGCTTGACTTGAACGGTGGCTCCCTCAAGCAGGAATCATGAATATATACCGCTGGAGAATTGGGGCAAAAGGAAAAAAATGTTTAGCTTTGTAGTGAGCAAGATT
>ENA-OWND01000459-OWND01000459.1-metagenome-genome-assembly--contig:-NODE-459-length-28696-cov-5.315736_pt1 | contig 28696 bp, 32 predicted proteins | sample MGYA00245342_ERZ651119 | MGnify/ENA primary metagenome ERZ651119 (study PRJEB26857, sample SAMEA4031756) | metagenome | biome: human; feature: oral; material: saliva | place: Philippines | collected 2014... | reverse complement strand
AAATATTTCGTTTAACCAAGCGGGGCTGACCGCCTACTGGCAGCACCTTGTCTATGTCTATTATCCCCTCGTTTTCGTCAAATCGTTCTTCTCTCACTCGAATTCAACTACATCATTTTAACATTATATCTCCAACCGTGTATTTCGCCTACTCTTTTTCTCTCAGTTCTCCATATTATACATATTCTACGTCTTTTTCAATCTTTTAGGGGTCAAATTAGGGTCACAAATAGAAGAGAATAGATCATAGTGGCGGATCAGCCAACAACGAAATTACAGTCAAAAGACGAGCCATGCCATTTGCACAACTCGTCTTTTTTCATGCAGCGGATATTCAAAAAGGCAGATCGTCTTCGTCATACGGCTCCATAATCTGACGATACAGAGACTCGTCGGCAAGATCCTCAGGAGGTGCTGACTGGTCGCCGTTGTAACGACGTGGCGACAAGAACTCAACCATCGCCGCGATGATCACTGTATAATGACGTGCCTCTCCGTTGGTTTTGTCAATATACGTTCCTGTGTCCAGCCGCCCCCGCACGTTGACGAGCTGTCCTTTGTCCAGGTACTTCTTGCAGGACTCGGCTACTGCGCCCCATACTTCAATCTTGAAGTAATTGACCGGATATTCTCCACGTTCATCTTTCTTAAAGCTCTTCCGGACGGCAAGCGGAAAATGGACAACCGTTTTTCCGCTCGGGGTCGTATACTCACGAACGTCAGCGCCGAGTCGGCCGCTCACTATAATGATGTTCATTATGTTCCTCCCATCAAATGCTTATGAACCGTTATGATGATTCTATGATATAGATATGATGAAGATAAGATTTTACTATGTGATTCAGATGTTTTTATGGGGAATTTCAGGAACATTAACGTGTTCCCCCAGAAGGATTCCATAGACTGTTAGGAAACAATATGATTATTTTCATAAATACACTATAACAGTCTATGGGACAAAACAGAGCTATTTCGTCTGTGCTCCACATCTGTCACATGCACCAGGATGATCCTGCCGATGTCCGCAATTCGGACATTCATACGCAGCCATCTGTACCATTATTCTTTGCCTCCTTTCAAATCCGGAAGACCACCTTTATCCCATATTGGAGCAGCTCCACATCGCTCGGAGCAGTACCAGTAATATGAGCCTTTCTTCTTTTTACTCTCAGCACGTCTGAGGTACCCCTTGTTACATGCCGGACATTTCACGATAACGGGTTTATCTTTGTGATCGGCAAAGGAAGCGTTGCAGCTCTCGCGATCCTCACACGACCAGAACGTCCCAAATTTCCCCTTGATCTGCCGCAGTGTCTTCCCGCAGCAGGGACATTTTTCGGTAAGTCTCTCTGTTTTTTTCGCCGCAAAGTCTGGCTTTCCCTTGTTGTCCGGTGCGCTGGTCTTACATGCGGGATAACCGGTGCATGCCCAGAAGTTCCCATACTTCCCCTTGCGCAGCCGCATCACTTTGCCGCAGTTTGGGCAGACAGGAAGATCTTTATTGACTTCGATCTTCATGGTCTTCACATCGGCAAGAAGTGTGTTGATGATCTCTACCTGCTTTCCAACGAACGTATCCAACGGGATCTCGTTCTCCGCGATCCGATCCAGATCGGCTTCCCAGAGTGCCGTTGTATCCGGATAAGTAATCTTATCCGGCAGGATGGATATGACTCTGCATCCCATATCCGTGGGCGTGAGATACTTCTTCGTCGTAGTTACAAATTTTGCCTTCTTGAGTCCCTCAATGATCCCCGCACGGGTTGCCTCTGTACCAATTCCCTTGCACTCTTTCAGGCTCGCGGCAAGAGTTTTGTCTTTGACATATTTATGGATTTCCTTCATCGCCTGGAGAAGTGTCGCATCCGTGAAACGCTTTGGCGGCGTAGTTGTTTTCTCTTTGATTTCTCCTTTTCCATAACTGAGGACATCCCCTTCTGCGACCGTCGGAAGGACGGCGGATTCCTCATCCTCTTCATCCGTGTCTTTTTTGTCCCCACGATAGATTTCTTTCCAGCCCATATCTAGGATCGTTTTTCCTGTCCCGACAAACTCCTCGTCTATACACGCAACAACGATCCTCGTTGCTTCATACAGATGGATTGGATAAAACTGTGCGAGATATGCCTTGGCCACAAGAAGATACAGTTTCCGCTGATCGTCTGAGAGTTTCGCCATATCTACCCCGATGGTTGTGGGAATGAGCGCATGATGGGCAGAGATTTTCATATCGTTCCACGCGCGGGACACGATTGCCGTGTCTGCATGAGCAGCAATCTCTGACAGCTCTGCGATACCGGCGAGATTGTTCAGGATGACGCCCGCATCATCCATCTGGTTCGTGGGAAGATACTCACAATCGGAACGCGGATAGGTCGTCAGTTTCATCTCATATAGCGACTGCATGGTGTCAAGTACCTGCTGCGGGGATAATCCGTATCTCCGCCCTGCCTCCACCTGTAATGTGGAGAGGCTGTACGGGAGTCGCTGCCCTTCCTGCTTTTTCTTCTGCTCGACACTCGTGATCCGGGCACCGTCCCCGTGGTTTGCCGCGAGCTCAATCTTCGTCAGCAGTCCTTCAGCGATGTCCTTTGAGAGCAGCCGATGCTCCGTATCCAGTCCCTCCATGTCGGGCTTCATTTTCCATACCGTCGGTATGTTTTCGCCTTCATGCTGCCATGTGACATGTAAAACATAATGTGTCGTCGGCTTAAAATGATTGATCTCTTCCTCACGTCTCACGACAAGCGCAAGCGTCGGTGTCTGCACACGGCCAACATGGAGTACACCATCATATCCGGCATCACGACTGACGATCGTATAGGCACGCGAGAGATTCATTCCGACGAGCCAGTCTGCCTGGCTGCGGGCAAGTGCACTGTCCCGCAGTCCGGCATAATCCTTGTTGTCACGCAGATCGCCGAGTGCCTGGACGACACTCTTTGTGTCCAGCGCATTCAGCAGAATTCGCTTCACCGGTTTCTTGTTGCCAAGATGCTGGAGAACTTCATCGATCAGCAGCTGTCCCTCACGATCCGGATCACCGGCATTGACGATGTAGTCCGCCTTTTTGACAAGCTCCTTGATAATCTTGTACTGTTTCGCAGCATCTTTTTTGACGCTCAGCTTCCACTTCTCCGGGATGATGGGCAAATCATCCATCACCCATTTTTGATATCTTTCGTCATACTCACCAGGATCGCATTGCTCCAAGATATGACCAAAACACCATGTCACGATGTCCTGTCCACCGCTGCATTCAATGCAGCCATCTTTCGCAACACCTTTCCCAAGGTTTTCGGCAATAGCGCGACCAAGACTCGGTTTTTCTGCGATAAATAGTCGCATAGATAAAGCCTCCTTTCAAGACATACCATATATACAGTATATCTTGAAAGGAAGCTAAAAAATCCTATCTTTTGCACATAATGCAATCCACGATGGATTAAATCAGATCGTATTCTCTTAACTTTTCAATGCCAAAGCTCTGGTCGATGTAATGACTTTCATCATAATCGAGCGGCCTCATTTTCTGCTGTTCAAAAACATGAACATCATTGGATTCATCGCCATCTTCGCCCTGATGCACTTTAACAAACTCAGTCGTTGGGACATCGATTGCCCGTCCAATATCTCCTAGTAAAAAGAATTCCCGTGTTGGCCCACCCTCTGTCATAAGTTTCATAAACAACTCATGGCGTGTTCTTGTATGACATTCCGCCTCGACATCCGAAATCGTCATTCCACGTAAGTTCATAAAATACTTTAACCGCTCTGCATTTACCCAGTACTGCATCGTAATTCCTCCATCATCTTATCTGCTGGTTGTCTTTCCTATATGAAGCACATGCTTCTTGAAACGTCTTACCTATAGAAACTAGTGTCTGCTTTAATTCTCGCTGTGCATTGTCTCGTACCGACACGGCAAGAGCTTCTTTCAAAAATTCATCCACGCGTACAGGAAGTTTATCATCAAACAAATCCCTGCTGATAACCGTACGCAATCCAAGATCACACGCGAGATGAATTGTGTCTCCTTTGAGGTCTGGAAAAGAAACCTGCATGAAACGATTTTCCAGATTACTTTGTCGGAACCGACATTGCTCAACATAACTGTCTAAGAAGCCACTTTGTTGAAACTCGCAATGTTCAAACAGCGAATGATCAAACGTACAAGAAATAAATGTTGAGTTGGAAAATGTGTTGTTCGTAAATACCGCATTGGAAAAGTTAGCACTAACAGGATTCACTGCTGAAAAAGTATTTCCATCTATATGGCATCCTTTTTCAGCAGAAACACGGGTTAAATTTGCTTCACGAATGGAATTATCAAAAAGCTGACAATAAATAAGTTTGGACTGCCCCAGCAATGTATTTTGGATGTTACATTGATTGATTCTGCAAACCAATAAGGATGCTTGTGTAGCTTTTGTGTTCTGTAGATTGCACCCGTCGAAGCACACTCCTGCAATTCGTGTGTCATTTAGCTTGGCATCCGTAAAGTCGCAGTCCTTAAAATGCAGTCGTTCAAAGGAAACACCGGAAAAATCAGCTCCACGAAAATTCATGGAACGAAACTCATGCAGTTCCCCGCGTTTCTCATGACAAAAATCGAAGCTGCGAAAATCGCAGTTGGAGAAATCTGCCTGAGCACCGGACTGATGATTTGTGTCCAACCATCGCTGATGCTCCTTCAACGCGCGTTGTATCTCGTCCATAGAAAGCTGTCGCTTATCCATATACTACCATCCTCGTCGTATCTCTGTCAAAGTCACTACACAGCAGATTCAGAATGGAATGTCTCCTCCGGTGCGGACGCTTGACTCACATCACCAGAAGGATTTCCCTCGGCATTTTCATGTACGGATGCTTCCGAAACCAATCGCGAGAGCAGCCACTCTGCCACCTCGGCAACAGGCACGCTAGTGAGATCGATGGAACTATTTTTTCGTTCCAGCTCCACCCGCAGCGCATCCGTCCACTCCTTCACCCGTTCATTTGCAAGACCTTGCATCTCTTCCTGAATATGACGAATCTGTTCTTCCATCGCCTTCTGCTTGCTCAACATTCCATCAAGCTGTTTTTGCTTTTTGGCCAGACGTGCCGTTACGTTCATCGCCATTGCAGCATCAATTCCTTTCCTCTTTTAACTCACCCAAATTGTGCATTGCGGCAAACGCACCGGATGTCCCAACCTCACCGTGCTGACACAGATATTCACGGTTCATCACGAGCAGCAGGTAGAGATCGTTCTCATTGTAGGAATCCAAAATACCGGCTTCCTCGGCAATGAGACCGACGCGCAAAAGTTTCCCAAAACGGACTCTTTTACGCTCCGCATCCATGTCTGCCGAAACCGCATCCATCTGCTCCTTGGTCTCCACCAACTGCCGTTTAAGACGCGCCAGCTTTTGCTGTTTGCTTTCCACTGCCTCACCCCCTTTGCCACAGCATGCTCTTCACGTCGAGTATAACATGTAACCGCCCAGTTTTTTCAAAATGGGAAGCATCTTGCCCACATCTTGCCCACATTTCAATCCTTGTTTTGATAGAATGGGACTAACAGAGTTAGTCTGGGCGCACTTATGCATTTCGGTTGCCCGAAACGCTGCGCCTGAGTGCCGTTTACGCCGCTGCGCGGACGAAATTTCTGCTGTGCATGGGGTCGGTTTTCGCAATTTTATTGCTCGCCTTCGCTCGCGGATTCGTTCTCCTCGAACGAATTTGCTTCACCTTCTCCCCATGCAAAGCAACGAAATTTTTCTGACGGTCACCTGCGTTCCCTGAACCTGCGGTTGGCATTCTGTGGGCAATACTTCATCGAATTTGGCTTCCCATTTTGAAAAAACTGGGCGCAGCACACCGCCGCTTTTTTGTCGATTTGAGAGAAAAACATCATGGCTCTATACCACTTTACTGTCAAAAATGACAAACATCCCGGAACAAAAAAGCAGATCAAGGCTGCCCTTCATTGCGACTATATCAATCGAGAAGGCAAGTACAAAAATGAAGGCGAACGTCTGCCGCAGGACATGGATAACGTCATCTCATCGACACAAAAAGCGGATGCTGTGGGCGAAAAAACATGGCTGCTCTATTCGAGCCCCTTCGGGAAAATCACGAATACGGAGAAGGGACTCGCCCTCACAGAGGATCCATCGTATGACACAATCAGCATTGCTCTCATGATTGCAAAGAGGACGATGAAGGAACCGCTGACCGTAAACGGCAGCACAACATTCCGCGCCAAATGTATTCATGCCGCCGTGCTCGGCGATCTTCCCATCACGTTCGAGGATGCCTCCATGCAGTCCATTCTCGAGAAGAAACGAAAGGAGAAAAATGATGAGCGAGAACAGTTTAGAAGACAAGGCGGAAAGGTTATCCTCCGCAAAAACATTTCAAAGTCCGACCTTAACGAAGGTCAGCGAATTGATTCCCATGCTCCTTCCATCAGAGCCTTACCCACAGTGCACCAACTGCCCAAACTCCATGTGGTACGTTCTAAACAGAAGGACGCTGCGCTGCCATTGCCAGCTGCTGCGGGCGATCTGTTGGGACACCTCGGAACCGAACGAAATCCCCCTGTGCGATGGGATCTATCTGACGGACGAAGGCAATACGCCGAGCGAACCGCCCGCAGAATCCTAGCAAATTTTGCGCGTCAGAAAGATACGATCAGTGCACTGCGCCACGTCGAATACATCAATCGTGAAAAGGGATTCTCGGAGCGTGGAGACTGCGTATACAAGCAGCATCGTCTTCCCACTTGGGCGAAAGGTTCACCCACTGTATTTTTCCGCGCAGCAGATCGATACTCCCCCAAAAACGCCGCCCGCTACAAAGAGATCGAGTTTGCGCTGCAAAATGAACTGACGCTCGAGCAGAATATGGAGATCGTAAACCGCTTCATTGAGGAGAATCTACCGAATCATTACTACACACTTGCCGTGCATGATAAGATCGGTGCCATGTCCGATGGGACACATAATCTTCACGTTCATCTAGTGTTTTCGACACGTCTGATCGACGAGGCCGAAAAGAAAAAAGAGCGAAAACGATCCGCCTATTTCAGCTATCCACTGCGTAAAAATGCAAAGGATCGAACAGAGAAAGCGATCCGCAGTCACGGTGCTCCCATCGACCGGAAATGGGCAGACCGCACCTATGTCCCTCACCTACGTGCATCCTACGAAGAGATCACAAACAGTGTTTTGGAGAAGTATGGTCACCGTGCCCGCATCGATCGCCGAAGTCTCAAAGCACAGGAACAGGAAGCCCGTATGAATGGTGATGTCCTTCTCGCCAATCTTCTGCATCGAATTCCTGAGGAACATGTTGGAAACGGTACGTTGAAGGAAGACAGCGTAGAGGCACAACGCATCAAAAAATATCGGACGCTGAAAAAAGAATACCGGGATTTACTTTTTGCCGCCGAACGCGCTGCACACAGCATCGAAGAGGATGCACACAGTGAAAAGAATGAACGTCTTCAAAAATCCATTCAGGCCATCATTACATCGAAGGAATTTGCCGAAAGTGAAAACGATCCGACGTCACATGTCGGCAAACTTCGCAGCAATTTTATTGAAGCCGTACATGCGTATGAGCATCTGGAACGGATGCTCATTTCCGCTGACGATGCACACGAAAGCGCAAAAATCGAGTACATGACAGCGGAGGAAAAGGAGACGTATCAGGCCTACAAGAAAATTTTAGCGGACATCCGTCACTGGACAGAGTTCAAAGAAAATCTATCCGAGCCAAAGAACGGAACACCGGAAGAACTGGCTGCATACCGTCAGCTGCTGCCGGCACTCGACGATAAAATTACGAATCTGACGTACGAGCAGCACCTATTTCAAGAGAAAATTGACGCTCTCGAAGCCCGTTTGGAGAATACGGACATACAAAAGCAGATCCAGCTCATCACACACGACATGCTGCTCGCCAACACACAAATTCGCAAGGATCTCGCAAAGGCGGCGCAAAACATCGAGGTCACCATGCGTGCATTAGCGCAGGGACTCTTTGCGGAAACACACGCAGAGAACCAGCAGGATACCTATACAACACGTCAGCTGTATGACATCATGCGCAAACGGTTTTATGGCTACAAGAAGGAGGTGGAACGCCTGCAAAGTGAACTGGAAGCGGCAAAAAAGAAAGTCCTCTCCATGGATCGTGCTTTGCAGATGGGCGCAAATATCTACACAAAGGGAGGACTCAAAAAGCTGCGAGAAGCTCTTCGTGCTTGGAAGAAGAAAGAAGGTTATCTGCAAAATGATCGGACAAAACTGGAGCAGGAAATCGCAGCCTTTCAAAGGCTGCCGATCCCATCCCCTGATGATCGGGATGCCTATGCGGAGTATCAGGATCGCAAGCGTGCACTCGATGAACGAAGTGACGCGCTGACGAAAAAAGCACAGGAACTGGCCGAGCAGAAAGCAAAACTGGACGCGTGGCAAAAACGTCTGGCCGCACAGATTGACGCCCCACAGGGAAAGGAAAAAATCAAAGAAATCGCACTCGGCATCATGCGGAAAAATGCGCCGTATCAGAAACGATACGATGCACTAAAAGCACGGCTGGATCGTGCAACGGAAAGAATGAACCGTGCCAAAGTGCAAATGGATGCGCTCGCCAAAGCGGTAAAAACCGATCGGAACGACATGAGACGCTACAAGATCGCTGCGCCGGAAAAAGTAAAAGACAGACCCGGTATTATCGCCGAGGCTGTCTCCGGGAACGAACATTATGCGAGCCTTGTCGCCACCATGCGGGACGATAATTCTGCACTCAAAACATGGTCGCTCATGTCTGATGCAGCGAAAGAGGAAGAGGCAAATAAGCGGATGTATCGTGATCTATAGACGCATCCAACTCTTTGAAAGTGACTTGGCACAGGCCTTGCACTCAGAATCGTAGAGTACACAAAGGGGGGCAACAAATATGACGTATCGTGTGGAACGAGATAATGGAACAAATGGATTCAGCTGTCATTTTGAGTGCAATGGGCGTAAGTATTTTGCACGGGTGTGTTTCGTTCCTCTGAGCGGAGGATCGGAATGTATCATCTCCTCTGAGGATACGGTTGACATAATGTACGGTATGTGGAATGTTCCTGTCACGAAAGAGGGGCTCATTTCATGCATCGAAGAATTTACCAAGATCAAAAGGACCTACACTTATAAGGATTTCTCATGCGTGTTGGATTAGTCGATGTAGATGGAACGAAGTTCCCAAATCTTGTGCTTATGAAACTAGCCGCATGGCATAAGAATCATGGAGATGAAGTCGCCCTTTTAGCTCCGAATGATGTTCTCATGGGTGGGAATCTATTCGGAGACTACGACAAGATCTATGCTGCGTGCGTTTTCGCCGAGAATTACGAGATTGCTCAACGATTGGCATACATCGGTGCAGAGATCGGCGGGACAGGAACAAATAACACATGCACACTGCCGTACGAAATTGAACATATCTATCCGGACTATGCGCTCTATGGCAGCACAACAACGGCTTACGGTTTTCTCACGCGTGGATGCCCGAGAGCGTGCCCGTTTTGTATTGTCGCGGGGAAAGAGGGACGGGCAAGCCACAAAGTGGCAGACCTCTCCGAATTTTGGAATGGGGAGCGATACATCAAGCTTCTTGATCCGAACTTACTCGCTGCGCCGGAGCACATGAAACTACTCGGACAGCTGGCAGCAAGCGAAGCATGGGTAGATTTTACCCAGGGATTGGATGCACGACTCTTGACGACAGAAAACATCAACTTACTGAATACGTGCAAGGTGAAAATGATGCATTTCGCATGGGATAATCCAAGGGACGAGCACATCCCTCGGATGCTCCAAATGTTTGCCGAGCGATCGACGGTAACGGACTATCGCAAACGCAGGGTATATGTGCTAACAAACTACTGGAGTACACACAGTGAGGATTTACGGCGGGTGTACTGGCTGCGGGAAAATGGTTATGACCCGTACGTCATGATCTACGACAAGTTGCATGCGCCAAAAGAGACGCGGCATCTGCAAAGGTATGTGAACAACAAGATCATCTTTCGGAGTTGTGAACGGTTTGAAGATTATCGGGGGTGAGTCGTGCCATAGAAACCGCCTTCTATGGCACGGATATATCGTGATCTATAGAGGCGCATTCGTTGACAGTAAGCATCATTTTCCGATAAGATATGACTAAGACATGGAAGGAGGGATGAAGACAATGGCAATATACACGTACAATGACTATCTGCGCGATCTGCTGAAAAATGCACCCTGTATCTTGGCATACGACACCGCTGCGGATTATCTTGGACTATGGAGTGGGAGTATGTATCCCCAAACAGCACAAATTTATGTAACCTCTCCTCTCCATATTGCTGGAACGACAGAATATCTTATCCCGTCTCTTAACGCAGTAGATCACGAAAAGCGTCTCGGGCTTCTGTGTACGACGATCAATCAAACCATCAATGATCTTTTACGTGCTGATGGCGACAACCAAGTGATACAAGAGAGCCTGGCCGACGTGTACTTTTCCAATGGAGAATCCTTTGATTCACTGCATATTGAAAAGGAACTGCTCCCGCGATTCGAGAAGTACAAGGTATGGGCTATGGAATATTACGATGAGGAATAATTGAGATGATAATAGGGACTGCGCCTAGTTGGTGCAGTCCCTATTTATCATCGTTATGTGTGCTAAAGCATAATCGTAACCCGGTACGTCTTTCCGCCCCGTTCAACGGAACCGCGTGTCAGCATTACAGGATGTCCCGGCCATGTGATAAACGTCGGATAATTCATGTCGATGACCTGGCATCCTTCAACTTCTCCCGGATTGCCAAATTTGATGGCCAACCGGTTTCGCGTATAGTTAAAGATCCAGTCCATCAGCTTCTTGTCATCAGTCAGGAAGGAAACCTCCATGTGTATGACGCTCGTACGGTCACCGAGCACGGTGAACGTCTCCCGCAGCGGCGGCGTTCCTTCCATGATCTTCTCAAATATCTGCTGACGCGGCTTTTTATCCTTACAGCTCCAGTTCGGTACATTCTCCCATGTCTGTTCAAAGTCTTCATAAGGCATTCCGCAATACACTTCATAGACTTTCTCCGGATGGCTTGTAACGGCCTCCACATCCTCCTGCCATGTCGAGGCAAACGCCGCCGGCATATAGGCCAGCATACAGAGGAGCAGCAGCAACAATCGCTTCATCGTAACTCTTCCTTCCATTCTTCTACACGGCGATAGAAGGTCGACGGGCTCATACGGCAAATGCGCATCGCTTCCCTTGCCGTCACTTCCCCGTTCTTCCATCGTTCTATCGTCTCTCTAAAATCCTTTGTCGTTTCGACCCGTGGCCGGCCAAAACGCACGCCTTTCCGTCGCGCAAGATCAATCCCCTCCCGCTGCCGCGTGCGTATTTTTTTACGCTCCTGCGCAGCAACGTAACTGAGCAGACTGAGAAACTGGTCTTCCATCAGTTTTCCCAGTTCCCCCATCTCGCGAAACTTGCGGCTGTCAAACAGTGATTCCTGCTCCAGCACGACAATATCGGCACCGATGTTTCGTGTCATATCCTTCCACTCATCGATGATCCCGTCGTAATCGCGCCCCAAGCGATCAAGCGCATCCAGGTACAGCAGATCCCCTGCGCGGAGAACCCGCTTCATGGATTGGTAGGCCGGCCGTGAAAAGTCTTTTCCGCTCTGTCGATCCACAAAGATAAACCGCTCCTCGATGCCGATCACTTTCATCTTTTCAATCTGCCGATCAGGATTCTGACTTTTGTCGGAGACACGAATGTATCCTATGTTCATCCTGCCCTCCTTTCCTTCATTATTCGATCAATCTGTTTCAAAACCTCTATGTTACTTTTGAGATGTTTCAAAATGATATACATGATATTTTGAGACACTTTTTCATGCCGGCTGCCACTCTCCTAAAAAGTATACCTTTTGAAAAAGCTGCACACATTTCTGTGCGCAGCTGTATCCCCATATTACCGGGCAAAGCCCCGCGACTCGTCTCTCTTGTTGCATTTTTTCAGAGCCGGAAGCAGGATCAGCTCCCTTCTGAGCAGCAGGGACTTTTTCATATACTCTTTGGAGATGTCCGATAGTCCTTCCGTGCTGTCAATCAGCCGGTCGATCTGTGCGGATGCCGTCTTGATTCTCGGCACGATGCGCTGGATCGCACGATGCAGGTCATCCGGTGGGTTCTTGAAGATTTCGTGGTAAAGAACACGCTTGTTATTCATTCGATAAACCGAGTTCAGATTGTACTCTTCCTGCTTAAACTCATTCCCATCTGCCAGCAGCTCTCTTTTTTTTTCATCCGACTTCAATGGCGAAAGGGATGATCCACAATCGTAAATCGGTGCAGGGGATAATGTCCCATCCGTCATCTCAATGAGTCCCCAGTTATCCAGATGACGATCTCCATTGCCAATGAATGCGTCTACAACGAACATATCCCAGAAGTAGTCTTTGATCTTTTCTCGATCTAGGCGCAGCGGTGAATGGTCGAGAACATCCATCACATCTTCAACGGTTGTTGTCCTGCGGGAGGTACTGTCTGTGTCGTTGAGAAGGAACTTGCTGAATTCAACCAAATTCCCTTCGCCGTTTTGACAAAAGAGCTTACAGGCAACAACAATTTTTTCCATCTTATTCATAGGGTCTATGCACGTTGCGAGGAATGTCTCCTGTGCTGGGATACCGAGATGGCGAAAGATGCTGCATCCGATATGTTCGGAAAACTGATTGTTAATGTAGCTAAGTGATGTTTTCTTTGTCGAACGAACGGGATCAGGAAACTTCACCATGTAGGTGCTCCCGTCATAGATCAATGTACGTTTTCGCTCTGAACCGCCAAAGCGATTACTGCGCCATGTCGCATTTGTAATGTCAATCATCTATCAGCCCTCCAAAATACATCAACATTTCCTCACGGTCAGCAGATGTAATATCGCCTTCCTTCATGGCATATTTCGTCTCTGAAAAAAGATGGCTCATTTCAGAAATCATGAAAGCACGGTTCTTCTCCTCATACGCCCGGTAGAATGCCGTCATATATTCACAAAGCACCTCTTCATAGTCTTCCGGATTATATTTGTACGCCATCATTATCGCCTCCCATAGGATTCATAAGCCTGATTGCACCTCATGGATAAAGCTCAATCCTCCGGTATCAACTCCCCAAAATAATCAAGGATAGCATCACGTTCATCAGGAGATATAAAATGCTCCTTCATCGCCTGTTTCGTGTCGAAAAAAATCCGCTCCCAGATGCAGGATAAACGCAGCGCGTTTTGTTCCGGAAGTGCTGCGTAAAAATTCGTCATGCTTTCACAGAGATAATCAACGTAGTCACTCGGGTTATATTTGTACTGCTCCATGCGCCTCGCCTCCTACCTCAATTATACCGCAGAGCGATTTCCGCGACAACAGCCTCTTACTGGTACCCCTCGGGAATGCTGTCATCTCCCTGTGATGCCGTTGGTTCTTCCCTCCGGGGTTCCTCTTCGGCAGGAATCGTCGGATTTTCATCGACGAGGAACGGTCCCCCTTCGTTCTCCTCCATTGTTTTTGAGAGCTCGCTGATTTGACGTCGGAACACGATGTCCCTGCTCACGCTTTCATACTCCTCCAGCACATCAACGATCTTACCGCCGTGCTGAAAGATGGACTGCTGAACTAGGATGCATATTGTCCGACTGAAATTCTTCTGCTTTGCGACAAACTCCTCAAATTCCGCTGTCCGTGGGAAGCAGACAGACTTTGTAATCACATTCTTCTCTGCCATTTCCGTTATCCTTTCTCTCCACTACGCGCCTTATCGCCCAGCAGCTGAAAGAGCGGGCTGTTGATAAATGCGTTCAGCCCCTCTGCCTCGAGGAACACGGCATCGCTTGGATCGTCGATGTAGGCAAGCTCAATCTTCGCCCGTGTGCAGAACGCCATAAGTCGCTTTTCCAGTGCCTCACGCATCAGGATAGAGCCGCCTCCATAGACAGCAACAACATCCACTTCGTTGTTGGCGCTTGAGATGACCTGCTCGGCCATCGTCAGGATTTCCTCCGCCTCATCTTCGAGTGCCGGCATGAAATAGGACATGGCCGCATCATGATACTTGTGTGCAGCATCACGCAGATAGCGGGAGAAATCCTGCCGTGTCACACTCTGCAATCCGAAGTCCCTCTTAAACGGATCCAGCACCCGCTCAATCGCGTGGCCGTTTCCGTTATGCGTCCCCATGATAAAGTCGGGCTTAAAGGAGATTCCCGTCGTGATGGGAAACTCCGTCGTGCCCTCACCGATGGCGATATGAAGGACACGCAGCGTCTTGAACTTTCCGGCAGAGAGGTTCTCGGGCTGATGAATCAGTGTCGGTCGGTGCATAAAGGCGTGTGCTGCCGTGACGCCCTCGGGGATCGCCTTGACAAAATCAAACTGAATAAAAACGACATACTCCTTTGCCCCGACATACACGGTAACCTTATGCTGCTTGTGCATGAACTTCTCGGCGAATGTGGCCGCCTTTGCCTTCGTGTAGTAGGACACGGGAATCGCTGTCGCCATATCCACATGCACCTTGATCGCGTCTCCCGTATCAGGAACAGCTCCGCTCTCCCGATAGCACGCAGCGACTGCCTCTCCGGCGATATGCGCGAGCGTATTCACATAGACAATATCGCTGGACACCTTGTCATTATCTACGCCGACGGTGATCGACCGGCACCGCTGCCCGCTCGAGAGTGCATACGCGCCGACGTAGTAGATCGCTCCTTCCACGGAGACAATGAGGTTGTCGTGGATGTGCTTCAGCACATACTCCGGGTTCAGTTCGTCCAAATTCACCAGTTTCCCGACACGCGCAAAAACATTCGGTGCGCTGATCCGCTGGCCGTTAATCACCAGATCCTGTTCGGCGTTTCCATTGTCATTTGCCACCAAAAACTGCATGACCGTTCCTCCTCGTCGTTCCTATACTCTTACCATTCATTCAAACAGATATGATTTCTATGCGATGTGCCGCATAAATACATGCTGATGTTCACGCAAATCTTTCATATCCATTCCATCTTTAGTATACATGACAGGAAATGGGAAAAATTCCTATCTTTTTTACTTTCCTGTTAGAATTTGATGAGAAACACAAAAGCCGGATGCAAAACATCCGGCTTTCGTTCATGATTCACTTTCTGCAGCTGCGCTCAGTCTTCCATCAGCGCATCGTCTGCGGGCATGTCGTCAACATCTCCGCAGTACATTTCATAGATCTCTTCATCCGTCATTGTGTTCACCTCCTTCAGCGGGCGGCCTCCTGTGCCTTATTCTGCTCCACACCCTTGACTGCGATGATAAAGAGTGTCTGCGACGGCATCTTCCCGTTGCGTGCCAGCGAATCGAACGCCGCCTGTGGAACAAGAGCCTTCATCGCCGCTTTTACGTGGCTCTGCTGCCATTTCAGCTCATTTAGCGCCTTACGTGCCGCACGAATGACATAGTTCGTCTCTTTGGACGGCTCGCGGATCTCTTTTGCCAGCAGCTGAATGAAGGTCTTTTCGTAGTCCTTCGCGGGAACGACTTCCTGGACATCCGCGCCCAGGATCGCGTCCAGCCGTCGATTGGCTTCAAGGCGTGCCTTCATGTAGGTACCGTAGTCGAGGTTCTGGAAGTCGTAGACTTCCTTTTTCGCCTGATAGCTCTTGTTGGCCGCTTCCTTTGCGTCCATGACCATCAGGAAGTAGTTGTCCCCCTTGAACGTGCCGCGCTCGGTGCGCCGTGCAAGATAGTCGATCATATCGTGCAGATAGGCATCCCGCCGCAGTTCCGGTGTCGGCGCGAGTGCAGGAACACCTTTCCCTGACACGTCGGCCATATTGAAGAATTTCTTCGTATACGGCTGCTTGTCTTTGGTAAAGAGCACAAAGGTAACGGCTTTCGCATCCTTACGGATGGTGATGTCGGGGTTTGCCCCTGCCTCCTTGGCGGGAATCCAGCGATTGTCCTGACTGGCAATATCCAGCTGATGCTGAACGGCGGGCAGCATATTCGCAACAGGCGGGTAGAACGCCTTGTGTTCTCCATCCCTGCCCTGATAGATCAGGACAGGCGCATGGATGTTTTGCCGCTCTTCGTACGGTTTCTGCCAGACGGCATTCCCGCTGGCATGGGCTTCCTGCATACGGTCACTAAAGGCTTTGCTTGCCTCGCTGACCAGCTCTTTTGTCGTCTTCTTTTCCTGCGGCTTTTTTGCCTGGGTTTCCTTCTCCGGCTGCTTTTCCTCCTGCTCTGCCATTGGTTTTGCCTCCTCCTGCGCTTTCTTATGATGTTCCTCCGCGTTCAGCTTGTCGGCGATTGCCCGTGCTTCCTGTGCCGTCAGTGCCTCCCCGCGTTCCTTTTCCGCCGCGTTCAGCTTGTCGACGATTTCCTGCGCTTTTTCTTTGTCCTTAAACCATGCGCCCGCTTCTTCACGGTTTCCACTGTAGTCGGCAACATCCGCATCCTTCTTGCGTTGTGCCTGATATATCATCAGACCCGCAGCCGGATCGATTGCGTTGCTTGAGACAAACCATTCGCTCTGCATGTTGTTCCTCCTTTGCTCACGCGCGGATGGACGCATTTCCTTCGTTTCGTGCGCCTCAACATCGCGCTTCTCTTCTTTCTGCGGTGCATATATGACAGGATCATACAGGCCTGTATAATCCTTCCCGTAGACAAAATCCTCCCGCTGCTGCAGCATCTTCATTTCTTCCGTGACGCTCGCCTCCGGCGGAAGAAGGTGGGCTTCCTGGGCAAGTCGGTGGACGATACTGTCCAGATAGGAAACGATGAGCGAATCCCTCTCCTGCGGCGGAGAGCGAAGGAATGTCCGCAGAGCCTCCTTGCCCGCCAGTTGGTTTCTGAGAATTTCTCCGATTTCAATGATGTTTCTCTTTTTCCCGATCAGCGTACGGTTTGGTTCAGGGGCACTGCTGGCAATGGAGATTCTTTTCTCCCCCTGTGCAGTACGAAGGATTGCCTTGTCCCCTTCGGGACGAAGATCCAGTTCTATGACAGCACCGCCGATGAACGCACTCTTCGCCTGAGGGCGTTCTCTCTCTCCTGGAGAATCGCTCTGCAGGACGACCTGCACGCAATGCAGATGCCGCCGCTCGATCCGCAGCGTATCACGCGCAAGGTCATACGTCATATCCTCACGAAATGGGATGATATTGTCGTTTTCTTCCGGCATACGCGCACCTCCTCTGCATCAAAAATCCGGCATTGGCTGTGACTGATAGAATTTTCGCCCGGTATCCGCCTCGTAGGATTCGAGCATCACTCGATCTCCGGGATCACCGGGGTTAAAGAAGTGATAGGAGCCGTTCATCTGCTGCTCTTCCTGCCGCTGTTTGTCTGCCGTATCCTGCATCTGGCGAACGTTGCGGATCTGGATTTGATCCCCCATGGCATTTGAGAGCTGCATGATGGCCATCTGCTTGATCGCTTCGATCTGCGCTCCTGCCTGACGTGCCTGTGTCTCTCCGACCGCCTGATTCGAGTTTTGCAGTGCCGTTTGGAGTGCCGTCATGATCTGATCCATGTCCTGGTAGCGGTTGATGGTGTTCTGCGTTGCCGCTGTGTAGCTGTCCGACATGAATTTGCTCGTCTTGCGGTAGTCGATTGCCTTGCCCGCAACACCATCGTCATAGTCCCGCTCAAAGGCTTCCGGATGGAGGTCGATGTTCGTGCGGTTTTCTGCCATGGAGTGATAAAGGATCTTGATGTCCTTCATCCCCTGCTCTCTGCTCTCCTCCGGGAGCTTTCTGGCGTTTTCCTCCTCGATGCCGAGTTTGGCCGTCAGTTTTTCGAGCCAGGAAACAAACTTCGTCCCATAGAGGATGCTCTTGATATGCCGTGTGTAGTCATAGACATTGCCTCCGTTCGCGGCGAGGTCTTTTAGGGCAAAAGGGGACGGTGCACTGTCCGCCCAGGAGATGCTTGTGGGGCTGTAATAGTTCGGCGGATCATAGGGCTCTGTTACGCCCGGAATTGACCACGCATAACCGATGCCGGCAGCCCCCATAAAGCATACGCAGAGTGCTGCGGTCACTTTCTTTGACCGTTTCCATCGTTTCATATCTGATCTCCTCTCTATTATGTGCCGGGCAGGAACTTGAACCCGTTGCCTATGCCAAACTGCTTGATGACCAGCTGGGAGAGTTTGTCACCCATCATGACAAACAGGAAGCAGACGAGGGCGAGTTTCAGCAAAATGGCGACCTGAAGGACGTGCTTGGTCTTTTGGATGGAGTTTGATGCCGTCACGACCTTGCGCCAATATCCGCCGCTGCGGTCGCCGTTCCATGCTCCTGCCGCTTTTTCCCAGCTGCCGTTTGCATCATAGAGTTCCAGCAGGTGATGACGTGCCACGGCGGTCTGCACATTCTCCGGCCACGGCGTCGTTGCCGGCGGGAATTGATCTTCCCAAGCCCCGCTGTAGGGTCTCGACTGATACCCCGGATCGCTCCATGCCTCCGAGTCGTCTGCCCATGGCATCGGCGGCGGCTCGAATCCCGCTCTTTCGCACCAGACGTTCCAGTATTCGTAGCTGATCTGGTACGCACCATAGCCCCATCCATCCTGTGATGGGGTCTGGAAGGGATGCTCCTGTCCACCGGTCTCGACACGGCGGATTGCCTCGAGTACCTCATCGATGCCCTCGCGCCCGCCGAAGTTCCCGTTGTTATTCTTCATTGCCTCTTCTACGGGGACGGTCTGCACATGGATGAGGTCATCCACCACCATGTTTGACATGACGGACTGCAGCATCAGGGCAAAGAAGCAGAAGAAAAACAGTTTGATCGAGGCACTGAAGATGCCGTTCATACTGTTCTCTGCATAGCGGCGTGACCACTTGTGTCCCGCAAACATAAAGTTCGCCAGGCTGAACACGGCGACGAAGTAAAACTCGAGGTATGCTAGGATGATCTCAAAGGCAAAGAGCAGGAACGAGCCAAAGATGATGAGGAGGAAGATGCTCCCGAACAGTCCCGTGACGATTTTGTTGAGCCAGTCAAAACCGCTCGCATCCGTTTCGTTGAGAACGGTAAAGATCGGCTCGATGATCTGTGCGCCCTTTGTCACGAGTGCTGTCGGATCGACGAGCATCGCTTTTGCCTGAGCAAGATCCACACCACTTGTCGCTGCGCCCAGGCTGAGGAAGAGGTCGCGTGAGCCGTTGATGAGGAACGCGCCCCAGTAGGTGATGGTGTAAAAGAGCAGCAGATAGAGCAGCATCTTGAGTGCCAGCAGCTTAAAGATGCTAAAACTCGGCTCCTGTCCTTTCTCTCGATCGACGCTCATCAGGATGTAGGTGAGCGCGAGATCAATCGTCATGAGGATGCCGATCACGTACTTGATGATGTCCTTGAGGAGATCCACTGCCTTGGTACATGCGAGGGCAATGGTATCTATCGCTTTCTTGACGGGCTCCATAAAGGCAAATGCCGCATCCCAGACCATGCGCTTTCCCTGACGGCTCGCTGCAAGGCCGTCATCTGTCGCATTGTCCGGAAGCCACGGCGCATACGGATGATAGAGCGCCGGACTGATCGGCGAGTCATTGATCCGTACCTCAAAATGCAGATGCGGTCCAGTCGATACGCTGGTCGCCCATGCCGGCCCCAGATACCCGATCAGCTGCCCACGCTGCACATGATTGTCAACGCTCTGATGGATGGCAGCAGCCGGTAGATACCCATCGTTCGGGTCGAGATCGCCATACCATGTCTGGAACTTGCTTCCGTCAGGCGCGGTATGCTGAAGGATGACATATCCATCAAATGATTTGTCCTGCACGGCGAGAACAACTTCCCCATCCGCAACAGCATAGACAGGCTCATGTGCCTCGCCACCGATGTCGATACCGTTATGTCGGCGCACTACTCCCGTGATGGGATGCGTACGCCCCGAGCTGAACGGACTGGTCACCTGGATCTCGTGTCCGTGCAGCGGCGCATCCATCATCAAGAGCGCGGCCGCACTCACAGATGTGGATGACAGGAATAGGAAAAGGACAAGCAGCAGCAAAATGTATCTCGATTTCATGTGCGGAATCCTCTCATACAGATATATATTCATAGTACCCCAGAACATCTGTGAAATTTTCCTATCTTTTTTACACTTTAACGATATAAGCGACTATATACAGTTGTTATTTTGTGCAAGGTGCGGTATAATGGAAGCAGGAGGGAGGTGGACGATGAAGAATATATTACGGCACAGAGAGTATGTTGGCTCGGTGGAGATCGACGAGCATGAGGGATTCCTCTATGGGCGCGTGCTCGGGATCCAGGAGAAGATCACGTACCGTGCAGAACGCGCGGACGAACTGGTCGGGAAGTTTCGTGCGGAGATTGATGCGTATCTTGACCGCTGCGCACGAGAAAACGTTGCGCCGGAGATTCCGTACAAGGGCAGCTTCAATGTTCGCATTGCCCCGGCACTACACCGCCGGCTTGCGATCCATGCGATCGCAGCGGGGACAAGTCTCAACCGCCTGATCGAGCACATTCTGTCTTCATACGCGCCGCTCTATGAGTCACCAAAGGATACATCGGTACGATAAGGAGAGTGATTTCCATGGGATTTTTTTCCGACCTTAAGAAATTCAAAGAGGATTATGACGAACGCGGGAGAATCCTCGATGCAATGGAAGAAGAGAAACAGCAGCAGGAGTGGGAAGAAGAGCTCCGAGATTTCATCATCAATGGAGATTACGGAACGGTTAACTACAAAAACTTAATAGATTTTTTTTCAACGTCGGATCTGGATCGCGTTCTGAGACAATACGCACCAAAAATTACGGGAATGCTCGGTACAATCTACCTAGAGCAAGAAGACGTCGCGAAGTACCACGAATTAGAGGGACGATATGAAGAGTTGAAAGAACGGTACGAAGAACTCAAGAAAGAGTACAACGAACAGAGTAAGCTCATTGCAGACATCGCAAAAAAATCTTCCTTGACGCGTTAAAAAAGGCTTCTCAATCCAAAGCGAAAGGATTGAGAAGCCTTTTTTATTTATGGGGTTTGCCCGAATTATGGGGATTTTTCGGTGCACTTTTTTGGGCCGTAGATCGATTACGCATGATCATACGCGGGCCTCGCTTTCCCTTTCCCGGAGATGATGCTCCTCCACTCGGATCGCCAAAATATCTTCGTGCTCCATCTCTTCCGGCCTTGATAGCCGCAGCCGCTGAACTATTTCCAACCGCATCGGACATACCTCTCCCTGCAGCACGCATCATCATCGATGCCCCCTTGCCGACAGCACTGAGTCCACCGACAGCAATACCTGTCAGGTCACCACTTGCCATACCTCTCGTATATCCTCTTATACCGGCTTTTGCCATGTTGGCCGCAACGGTCGTTCCACCAGAGGCAACCGCTGCAGCTGTGGCGACACCGGCGGAGGTCACATTCTTTGCGGTCTGTGTCATGCTCGCACCGTTGAGAGAGGGAGAGCCGCTGAGAAGTCCCTGCACCAGGTCGGGGATCTTCTTGATGAGGAGATACAGCAGGAGACTCACGACAACGGCCTGGATGAGGACGGGCATATTGCCGATGATACCGCCCTTAGAGGGATCCTGTGCGATCTTCGCAAATTCATCACAGTAGTCCGTGAGGATCCTGCTGCTCATTGCCGTGAGGAAGGAGATGACAGCGACCTTGATCGCCAGGTTGAACATGGCACCCAGAGCCCGTTCAAAGAGGAACTTCGTCTGCGGAAGCGCAGCGAACGGAATCAGGGGGATGGTGATCATCGCCATGGTGAAGAACTCAATCTTTGCCATGAGCATCTCAATCCCTGCCAGAACGAGCAGGATGAACATGATGACAAGGCAGAGGATGGTAAACAGCCCGGAGATCGGCGACCAGATCGAGAATGCCTCCTGTGCTGCACCGTACCCCGTGGTGAACATCGTGACCGCATTTGCAATGAGTGAGCCGGAACCCATCCCCTCACTGTAGCCGCCCGCGTGATACCCGATCGCCTGAAAGCCGCTGCACAGGCTGCCCATAATGTCAATCCCGTGGCCGTACCAGTTCAGGATGAGGAAGAGATAGAGCCCTGTCTCGAGGAGTATCTGGACGAGGAATTTCATCTTATCGCCGCTGATGAGATCGAGGGAGATCTTCACCGAGGCGGAGATTGCCGTCAAGACGATGAGCAGTTTCGCAGCGACAGGCATGATGCTGACTGCGCCGGACTTCGTATAGTCGATATAGGTGCGTGTAAATGGCTGGAGGAAGTCATACCATTTGCTGTCCTCGTCCGCAGTGACATGCATCCGGTACTCGAACGGTGCCTGATCCGCACCGCCGAAGTTCCCGCCGAACGCACTCATGAGCACCGTGCCGAAGTTGAGCGCAAGCCCAATACCAAGGATGATGTTCCATGTGGTCTTGTTGGCCGTCTCGACGTTGAAGGCAATCATGATGCCCGCGAGTGCGATCATGATGGTCGATATGATCCGCGCGACGGTAAACATGCCGTTCGCCATGGTAGTGAGGTTGTTCTGGAAGGCGTTGTCGCCGCCCTTTAGCCCGATGTCAGAGCTAAAGCTCGCTGCGGCGGATGCCGTTGTGCCGTCCGCCAGGACGAGAACGGCGACGAGGACAAATATGCCAAGCGGCAGGATGTGCCGCATTGTCTCAGTGCATCGGTGCATATCCACCACTCCATTCATTGTTGTGCCTTGATGCTGGCAAGAGCAGCCTTACCTGCGGCAAGATTGCGCTGTGCCGCCTGTTGCTCATTCGACTCAATGGTCGCGCGGCGCAGGTTCTCTGCCTGGTAATGCGATGCCTCAGCGGCAACGGCGTTGCTATACATCTTCGTCATCTGGAGCAGTGCCAGCACGCTGTTGGCGTTGATGGCGTTGCCCGACTGCATGACCTGCATGGTTCCCTCCGCCTGATTCGACGCATTCAGGGCTTCCTGCGTGGACTTTGCGATCTCGAGGTTTGCCTGCTGCGTGTTCTGGGCGGACTGTGCTGCATCCTTGAATGTGGCCGCGAGTGTCTCCTCACGGCGTCGTTCGTTCAGGATGCCTGTAGCGACGGTCGTGTTGCCGTTGAGGATGGACTGTAGATCGCCGAGACGCTCACGCCAGACGGTATCGAGAGGATTCGGATTCGTCCCGCCCTTTTTGTCGCCCCAAATCTTGCCGAGCACGCCCTCCTGCCCCATCTTCTCGTCAAAGATCTGTTTCTGCTGTGCGCCCTGCATCTGCGCATACTTTTCGATCTCTGCACTGCCGATCTTCTTGGAGTTGAGGATCATGAGCGCCAGCTCCTTCTCCTCGGTCGAGAGGATCTTAGCCGTCTGGATGGCCGTTTTGATCGCTTCCTCGATGTTCTTTTGGTCGATGACGGCAATCGCCGCCTCACTGTGATGCCCTGCCGGAATCATGGCGAGCAGCGAGGCAGAGATGCCGAATGCGACACCGACGGCAACAGCTGTTTTTCTGATGGTCATGGTAAACACTCCTTTTTTGACAATTCTCCTCCATAATCTATGGTAACCGAAATTTTTGCCGAAAAATCCTATCTTTTTGCATTTTGAAGTTAATTGGGCAGTTCTTTTGTCAGCTGCATCATTTTTCCCTGGTCGATGATGTGGAAAAACGGCTCACGCATCAGGATGAAAATGCGCTCATGGTCACTTCCCTTATCGATCAGAAGACGATTTTCCTGCATCTCAACGCTGTGCCCTGGCTCGTGCATCAGCGAGAGAAGGTCGACGGTGGACGCGACACTGTACTTTTCGATCACTTCCTTGACGGCAATTTCGTTTTTTGCTGCATAATAGAGGTTGAGCGTGACGAATAGAAGCAGTGCATTGACGAGAAGCAGCAGTTTTGTGAGTGTCCGCACACCATCGCCGTGGCAGCGCGTGTAGAGCCAGCCGCCGATGATGAGGACAAGCAGGGAAATACCTGCGGTTTGGATTAGATTCATAGCTCCCTCCCTCACCCGTATTGATACATCTGATAGAGGTTCATGTAGGCACGATGTACTTTGGCCACATAGTCGATCGTCTCCTGGAACGGCGGCACTCCACCGTACTGGTAGACGGCAGCACTGCCGGCGTTGTAGGCGGCGACGGCCGTACTTACGCCGTATTCGCCGATCCCGCCGAAGTTGTCGAGCTGTGTGCGCAGGTAGATCGTTCCGCCGAGGATGTTGCCGAGCGGATCATAGGGATTCACACCAATGCCGGCCGCCGTAGCGGGCATGAGCTGCATGAGTCCAATCGCACCGGCGGGGCTACCCGCGCCCATGTAGAAGTGGGATTCCGTCTCCATGACGGCCGTGATGAGGAGTGGATCGACGTTGTAGCTTGCCGAAGCATACAAGATAGCATTCGTGATCCAGTCGCACTGCGCCATGTCGCCGTTATAGAAGCTGGCATCGGTATAGATGACGCTGTAGAGGTCGGCGGCTTCTCCCCTGCCCGGCAGGAGGACGCTCAGTGAGAGCGCACAAAGGACAAATAATCTGATATAGTGCATAGCATTCTCCTTCCTTGTCTGTTCTTTTTAGTATAAACGACAAGAAAGGGAAAAAAATCCGCTCTTTTGCACATATAAAAAGAACTGGCTCTATGTCAATAGTTACGGAAAAAATAAATGTAAAATTTTATCACGTATTTTCGTACTATTTTACTTATCATCGTCGGGGCTATCCCCCGACACGCCCTCTATACGGCTCTCATCGAGGCTATACGACGCCCCCATGCTGAAGAAGGAGAAAGTAGAGCTGCCGTCTTGTAACATCATACAAATGGGAGGGCGAACCCCTCCCATCACGAACCGCAGCGGCTTCCTCGTGGCTGCTGCGCCCCCTCCCTCTGAGATGGGGGCAAGCCCCCATACCCCCGTCTATTCATGCAGCAGCTTCGCGACGGTGGTCGGACTCATGCCGAGTTCGGCGGCGATCTTGCGAATGGAAAGCCCTGCTGCGTGCCGATTCTTGACTTGCTGCCGTGTTTCGTCCGTGTAAAGGACGGGTCTGCCCGTTGATTCCTTGCGCGTCGGTCGCGCATCGGGGCGCGAGTGACCGAAACGAAGGTCAAGCGCAGCGACGAAATAGGGGTAGTATTCGGCGTTGCTCATCACGTCTACGATGTCGATGTCCGAGCCGCGAAAGAGCGCGAACGCGAGCATGACCGCGCGGCGGCTGCCGCCTGTCTGCCAACCGCAGCGCAGACAGTTCGGCTTTATCAAGCCGCGCTCCTCGTCGTAACAGTCCCGCCAGTGGGCGCGGCTGTTATCGTCAAGCCCGAGCAGGTACATGAGAGCGAGCCGCTCACGGTCTCCCTCGTGCTTGAAGCGTGCTGCTTCGTAGAATCTCTGGTGCTCCTCGTTTCTGAATGTCATGTTGTTGTGCTCCTCTCTGTATCAGTATATAATTATTGTAACACATATTCCCGAATGTGTCAATAATTATTTACTGTTACAATTCCGCCGCTTTGAAGTGTCAAGGTTCGCCCCATCGGGGCGACCGCGCAGCGGCTTGACCTTGACACGTGACCACAGCCCGACGCTACCCCGCAAGGGGCAAGGTTTACCCTTGCCCCTCTGCCTAGCGGCGAGCGTCAAAACGGGGGTCAAGGGGGACGAAGTTCCCCTTGTCGGAGGGGTCAAGGGGAGGGCGAAGCCCACCCCTTGCAAGGGGGGATTGCGTCTAGCAATTCCCATACTTGCAAAGAACTATTCAGCGTCATATAATGACGGTGGATAGTTCGCGTTCTTCGTACCCCGACGAGCGCGAATGTGTCTAGCAATCTGCTAGACGTTGTGTCTAGCAAAGTGCTAGACAGAATAGCGAGGAGGCGTTGCCCATGAACGAGACGAAAACGACAAGACGGCAGGTAAATTTTCGGCTGTCGGAGGAGGAAGCGGCGAAGGTCATGCAAGCGGCTGAAAATGCGGGGCTGTCACTGTCTGCTTATGTCAAGAAGCTGGCTGTGTCTAGCAAGGTCAAGCCGATGGTGATTGACCGCGAGCAGGGAAAGCAGCTGATAGCGGCGCTGGGCAAGATGGGGAGCAATCTCAATCAGATTGCCAAGGTCGCGAATCAGGGCGGCGGCGTGGATGCCGATGCCCTTGCCCGTCTGCATGAGGATATAGGCGATTTTTGGGCGTATATCCTCGATGGAAAAAAGCCGCAGCGGGAGAGCGAGCCGCGCCGATCGGCGCCGATGTCGGCGCACGGCCACGGCGAGCAGCAAGCCGAAAATGTTTCACATGAATCCTCGAAAGCCCCGATTTGCAAGGGCTGCGGGGCTGTTATGCGTCTGTGCTATCGCAAGCAGGACGGAAAGCCCTTCTGGGGCTGCCCGAATTTCCGCGATTCGAGCGTCAAGCACTCCGTTTTTGACGCTGAGGGCTAGGCTATGGCTTATATCAAGGTCGGCAGTCATGCGAGCGCGTCCGCTTGCTTGACGTATGGCGAGTACAAGGACGGCGAACGCCGCGAGGGCGTGGAGGTCGGCGGCGTGAATTGCACGCCCGAAACGGCGAAGCAGGAGTTTCGGGCGGCGCGGATTATGTGGGACAAGGAGGACGGCGTTCAGTGTCATACCGTCATTCAGTCGTTTGACGATAGCGACGGATTAACGCCGCAGCAGGCAAATAAGCTGGGGCAGGAAACTGCCCGCCGGCTTGCCCCTGGCTATCAAGCGATGGTCTACACGCATACGGACGGCGAGGGCGGCAAGACGCATAATCACATCGTCATCAATGCCGTGAGCGTGGAGGACGGCAAGAAGCTGGATTCTCACGGGCTGCTTTATACGGCGCGGAATGTGTCGAACGAGATAAGCCGCGAGCACGGCTTGCACGTTATCGAGGAGCGCACGCGGGGAATGCGGTTCACGCAAGCGGAACAGGCACTTGTAAATAAGGGCGTGCAGCCGTGGAAGGACGAGTTGCGCGAGGTGGTCGAATCCGCGCGGGATTCGTCCCGCAATATGCAGGAGTTCCGCGAGAAGGTGGAGGGTTTCGGCGTGCGGATCAGCGAACGGACGAGGAAGCGCGACGGCGAAACGGGGTGGACGTACCAGCACCCGAACGGAATGAAATGCCGTGCTGCCAAGCTGGGCGAGGATTACACGCCGTCGGCGGTCGCGCGGTCGCTGTCCGCAAACGCCGAACGCGAGAAGCAGCAGGAAGCGACATCGGAAAAGCTGCTTGCTGCAGGTGTTGAGGACGTGGCGAGGAAGCGAGCCGAGGAAGCGGCGCGGATGCGGCAGCAGCAGGAAGCGGAGCGCGTGCTGCGACAGGCACAAGAACGCGCGGAACGCGCCCGAGTGAGGACGCGCAGCCGCGACGATGGGGAAAGGGGTTTTAGCCGATGAGCCTTATGAGCGTAAGGGAGAAGCTGAATAATGCAGCACTCGAGGACGGCGCGAGCAAGGAGGACTTGCTGCGGGCGGCGTTGGCGGCGAGTAATGACCGCTACGAAAAGGCGGTGCAGGAGCAGAACGCCCGCTTAGACCGCCTAGAAGCCGCTGTGAGGGCTTCCAACGAGCAAAAGGATATAAACCTGCAAGAAGCACTCAAAAGGGCTTCTACGGCGATTCTGGAGGACGTGAGGACGGAATCCGCCGAATACATCAAGGCGATGGACGAAGCGGCGGCGAGATTGAACGCTGCGCACAAGAAAAAGGCGCGTAACGACGCATGGGAAGCTCTCAAGGAGCTGGCTCTGGTGGTCGTTGCGTTCGCCATCGGCGGCTACATCGCAAACTGGGCTATTTTCAAGTGGTACGAGATTCCGACGAAGGTCGATGCCGTGAATAATGCCCTGTGGCAGCTTTTGAACAGATAGGAAAAGCCGCCCCATCTGCTTCAGATCGGGGCGGCTTTCGTCTGCCTATGCGCCTTTTCGTGCTTCCGTAAAATCAAGATTCTTCTGTGCGTCGGGGTGCTTTTCCTCCTCTTTTTTCTGCATTTCGATGACTGCTGCGGAATCGTTCGAGCCGTTCTCCTCGGCTGTTCCGTCGCGATATTGGAGCAGCACGTTCATTCTTGCGTTCTTGCCGCCCTTGAATAGTACGTCTGGATTGACGCGATATGCGCCTTGGTTGATACGCTGCAAGAAGTTGCTGTCGATTAGTGATTGCAGCGTTCTTGATACTGTCTGATAACTGATACCGCTTTTATTGGCTATTTGCCGTTGCGTCATAGGCAAGAGATTATTGCTGTCTAAATGGTCGAGAATCCAGAACGCTAGGCGCGTTTTCTGGTTTCCGATGAGGTCTATCGACTGAAGAATATGTCCAAGCCAGAGTTTATGAAAATTAGCATCGCGTTCCTCGATGTCAATCACCTGCATTTCTTGCAGTTCTCCAGTCTGCTGATTGATATAAGTTTCTGTCCCTATAACCTTTACTTTCTTGCGTGTAGTTGCCATTGGTTTTTCCTCCTTGCTTGATATTGATATGATAATATCACATCAAATTATATAAGTCAATCATACTAGAAACCACCAGAAATCATATCAAGATTCACCAAAAATCATATCAAGCAAAATCGCCATAAATACAGTAATATCAAGGCTATACAGACTTTTACCCCTATTTTCACTCTTATCTTAGTATAGGCGGGGGGGTCTGCACCCC
>ENA-OWND01000457-OWND01000457.1-metagenome-genome-assembly--contig:-NODE-457-length-28842-cov-16.981763_pt1 | contig 28842 bp, 16 predicted proteins | sample MGYA00245342_ERZ651119 | MGnify/ENA primary metagenome ERZ651119 (study PRJEB26857, sample SAMEA4031756) | metagenome | biome: human; feature: oral; material: saliva | place: Philippines | collected 2014... | reverse complement strand
TGGTTTGGCATGCTATGAAACGGTTGCGTCAAGGTTTACGGCGTGAGGCCCTCTAACCGGGGCAGTCATAGAGCCAGTTCTATGAAATTTTTAGGGCTTCTATGAAGCCAAAATAGGGTTCTATGAAGTAAAAATGCCTAAAAAATGGCTTCTATGATATAGGAACCCCCTTCTATGACATAGAAACAGGGGTCTATGACATAGAATTAGCTCTATGATCAACGATCTTGAGGACCTCAAGCATGCCTTGGCTGTACTTGAGACCCATGGCGGCGACACGAACGCAATCGAAGCTAAGACTTTTTCAGAGTATTCACCGCAGCAGCTAGGACCCACACTAAGTGCCTTTGCAAACATGCCAGATGGCGGCGTGATATTGCTGGGTGTATCTGAGCGCAACAGCATTGACGTCGTCGGCATAGATAATGCTGATAGTCTGCTAAAAAAAGCGACTAACCAAGCCCGAAACGGCTTCAGTGTGCCAATCAAGGTTGATGCTAGACAGATCAACATGGATGGCAAGACGGTCGGGGTGATCAATGTCGAAAGTGCTGACGCGAACGATAAACCGGTGCGCTGGCTTAAGGATAAGCGGGCTTACCTGCGTCAATATGACGGCGACTATCAGATGTCGGCCTCAGAAGAGCAGCTGCTTATCCTGCGTCATCATCGCCCAGATGCAGATGGTCAGGCGGTGGCTGGAAGTTGCCGGGAAGATCTAGATGAAGAACTAGTCTCCCGTTATATTGCCGCTGTACGTGAAACCACCCCGCGACTGGTTAACGAAAACGACACGGATGTCCTTTACTACACTGGCGTCGTCGCAGACCGCGCGGGCACAGAGCTCACGGTGGCTGGCCTATATGCGTTAGGTGAGTACCCACAGCGGCTTCTACCTCACCTGACACTTACAGCGGCAGTTGAAGGTAGAGGTGATGAACGGGCAGTTAACCGCCGCGATTTCACTGGAGCACTACCGGTAATTCTCGACGACGCCCTGGAATGGGTCAGGCAAAACGTAGAATCAAAACAAACCGTCACTAGTAAAGGTGATGGCAATACAGAATATGCACTGCCCATGGTGGCAGTGCGCGAGGTGATCGCTAACGCACTGGTTCACCGTGATCTGTCTGAAGCTTCGCGTGGCAAAGGCATTGATCTGAGAATCACCCATGACGGGTTCCGCCTGACAAATCCAGGTGGCCTGTGGGGGATCACGGTTGACCGGCTTGGTTCTGGTGAACATCCCGCAGTAAATGAGAAGCTCTATCAGATCTGCCGCAACGTTCAAGGCCATAATGGGCGCGTTATTGAGGCCATGGGCACAGGGATTCGTCAGGCGCGTCGGGAACTGCGCGACGCCGGAATGGCTGAGCCACGTTTTTATGACAACGGGGTGTCCTTCACGGTGCGTTTCCCAAACTCGGCCCTAATTCCCGACGGCGATCTGACCTGGCTTGGTGGGCTCGGCTCAACTTTGGGCTTGAACCAGAACCAGAAAAAGGCACTGGTAGACATGCGCCACGGTCGTATTTGGAGCAACAGCGACTACCGCGACCAGTTCGGCGTGAGCGCTGAGCAGGCGCGAAGTGAGCTGCGTGAGCTTGTGGAGCGGGGCCTGGCCATTGCCACCGGCCAGCGCCGCTGGGTGCGCTACCAGCTCGCACAAAATCACCAGCGCTAGCGACGCCAGCGCTACTAGCAGCGCCAAAGTCGGCAACAAACTAGCGCTAGCAACGCCAGCGCTAGCAACACCACTACTAAAAACTCACGCCTGCCGATCGGGACAGTACCCGGGGCAGGCGTGAGATTATGTGGCTTAAAGGCCGGGGCAACTAACTACATGTAACTACTTGCCAGACTTAGCGGCTTGAGCCAAAACTGTGGCGCGAACCGTAGCCGCATCCACATAACCCGGCATGACGGCGTCGCCAATAAAAGCAAAAGGCGTGCCGGTAATGCCCACGTTATAGGCGTCCTGACGCGATTTCTTAACCGCATCAACATTAGCCTGAGAGTTCATGTCAGTCTTGAACTTAGCCAGGTCGGGCACGCCCGCCTGCTTAGCCAAAGCCACCAGCGACTCCTCAGTGTAGGTGGGGTGATCGCCATCCTTCGCACTGGCATAAGCCGCCTGCTCAAACTCCCAGAACTTACCCTGGGCTGCCGCCGCCAAACCAGCCTGGGCCGCCAGCGGGGAAGTGGGGCTGATCTGCGCCAAGTCATGCCACTCGATACGCAAAGTACCGTTATCGATCAGATCCTGTAGCTGCGGCTGTACCTGCTTAGCGAACTGCGTGCAGTACGGGCAGGCAAAATCGGAGAACAGCACCATGGTCACCTTCGCGTCCGGGCGCCCCAAAGCACGCGGGTCGTCGCTCTGGCGGCGGGCGGCATTAGCGATCACCTGCTTGGCGGCCTCCTGGGTGGGTTCACTTAGCGCCTGGGGAGTCTGGTTAGTGCCGACGTCGCTCTTAGCGGCGCCAAGTGTGCCCGTGGTGGCGGTGGTCTGGGCCTGACCGGTGGTGGCCTCCTTATCGCCCCCCACTGCCCACAGCGTCACCAAAGCGCCCAGCAGCAGCGCGATCACCATGCACAGCACTACGATCAGCTGCTTCGCCCGCATCAGCTGCTTTTCCAGCTCAGCTGCGGTTTTGCTGCCGGTGGTTTTAATCTCCGACGTCGTAGCGGTAGGTTCACTCACTTAGCGGTCTCCTTCTCTTGGGCCTCAACCTCGTCACGTGCCGCAATGAATGCGGCTACGCAAGCACGCACATCCGCCTCACAGTGGGCGGCCGACAACTGCACCCTAATACGAGCCTGGCCGCGCGGCACAACCGGGAAGGAGAAAGCCGTGACATACACGCCGTGCTCCAGCATTGCGCTAGCGATCCGGGCGGCCTTAACGGCGCCGTCGTCACCAGGGAACATAACCGGTGTGATCGGATGAGAACCAGGCAGCAGCTCAAAACCAGCCTCAGCCATAAGCTGACGGAACAGCTGGGAGTTAGCGCGCAGCTGGGCGCGTTCGGCGTCGGCGTGGCGGGCAATCTCTACCGCCTTAGCACTACCACCCACCACAGCCGGGGCCACAGTGTTAGAGAACAGGTAAGGGCGGGCGCGCTGACGCAGCAAATCCACCACTTCCTTAGGGCCACTAATGTAACCACCACTAGCCCCACCCAGGGCCTTACCCAGGGTGCCGGTCAAAATGTCTACGCGCCCGCGCACCCCTAGAAGCTCGGGTGTGCCCGCGCCGGTGTCGCCCACAAAACCGGTGGCGTGGGAGTCATCAACCATCACCAGGGCCCCAAACTCATCGGCCAAATCGCAAATCTCAGGCAGGGGAGCGTAGTAGCCGTCCATGGAGAACACGCCGTCAGTGACAATCATTAGCCGCTTGCAGCCATTAGCCTTCGCAGCCTCAAGCTGTTTGCGCAGGTCAGCCATGTCTGCGTTGGCGTAGCGGAAACGCTGAGCCTTGCACAGGCGCACGCCATCAATAATGGAGGCGTGGTTGAGGGCGTCAGAAATAATGGCGTCCTCCTTGCCTAGCAGCACATCAAAAATGGCACCGTTGGCGTCAAAACAGCTGGAGAACAAGATGGTGTCATCCATTCCCAGCCACTGGGAGAGCTGCTCCTCCAGCTGAGTGTGGGGGGTCTGGGTGCCGCAAATGAAGCGCACAGAGCTAAGGCCAAAACCCCAGCGGTCTAGCGCCTCATGGGCGGCCTGGGCGATACGCGGGTCGCCCGCTAAACCCAGGTAGTTGTTAGCGCAGAAATTTAGTGAATCCCCGGCGGTGGTGGCGATGTGAGCGCCCTGGGGGGTGGTGATTACCCGCTCGTGCTTGGTTAGCCCGGCGGCGTCGATCTCCGCCAGGGTGGCGGCCAGCTCGTCTTTAAAAGTGAACATGAAACTTTCCCTTTGAATAATTATGTGGTTATGCAGCAGCGTTGCTGGCGGTGGTGGTGGCGATGGCGGTGGCAGTAGCGGCGTGGCGTGGCCCTGGTGCGCCGGCGCCGCGCTTAGCAAGCTGCAAAAGCTGCAAGCGCGCAAGGGCGGCGCCTGGACGCACCGGTGGGGTCAGGCAGTCCAGTCAATAATGACCTTGCCGCACTTACCCGAACGGGCGGCGTCGAAACCTTCAGCCCAATTCTCCGGGGTGACCCGGTGGGTGATCACCGAACGAATCTGATCACGCAGCTGGGGAGAAGAGCCCAGCATGAAGTCAGCCTTGTACCAGGTGTCAAACATTTCACGGCCATAAACCCCCTTAATGGTGAGCATATGGGTGATTACCTGGTTCCAGTTAATGTCATAGCTGGCGCTGGGCAGCCCCAGCATAGCGATGCGAGCCCCATAGTTACACACGTCCAGCATCTGGCGGGTGGCGCTAGGGGCCCCAGACAGCTCTAGGCCAATATCGAAGCCCTCAGTGATCCCCAGATCCGCCATAACCTCACGCAGATCCTGCTCGCGAGTGTTTACGGTGACGGCGCCGGTCACCTTAGCCAGTGACAGGCGGAAATCAGATAGATCAGTGATAACCACATTGCGGGCGCCGGCGTGCTTAGCGATAGCCGCGCACATAACCCCAATCGGGCCCGCGCCGGTTACCAGTACATCCTCAGCAGTCAGGGGGAACTGTAGGGCGGTGTGTACAGCGTTACCGAAGGGGTCAAACAAAGCCCCCAGGTCAGGGTCAATGTGGTCAGCCTGTAGCCACACGTTACCGGCGGGCACAACCACATAGTCGGCAAAGGCGCCGTCGCGGTTAACCCCAATAGAGTTAGTGTGCAGGCACATGTGGCGTCGCCCGGCACGACAGTTACGGCAGCGACCGCAAGTAATATGCCCCTCCACACTAACGTGCTGGCCGGGGGTTAGGCGCAGGCCGTTAACCTCACCCACACCATCCATGCCGGAGACGCCCGGGCCCACCTCTACGATTTCACCGTAGAACTCGTGACCCAAAGTCTGGGGTGGGTTAAGCATTTCAGCCGCAAAATCATCCCAGCCGGCCAGGTGTAGATCCGTGCCGCACAAGCCAGTGCGCATCACGCGGATCTTCACTTCCCCAAAGCCAGGTGAAGGTTCAGGAACCTCGGTTAGCTCAAGGCCAGGGCCGGGGGCGGGTTTAATCAAGGCGCGCATGGCTGCTCCCAACTAAAAAAGAGTTAACCCCTTAAGTTTAGTTCCTGGCCTTGCTATTTAGTCGTAATTTTTGCTTGGCTCTTGGGGCCGACGCCGCCGCTCGCCACTGCGCTGTGCCTGGGCCCGCTGCACCTAGGGCCGCTGTGCCTGGGCCCGTTTTGCCTAGACGCGACACAAGGGGACACGTGGTACGCAGCGGAGCGGGCCTAGCAGGCCGAGGCGAGCGGGCGGCGTCGCACTACTATTCAGACTGCCAGGCGTTCCAGAGATTGGCGTAATGGCCTTTTCGCGCCAATAACTCAGTGTGGCTGCCAAGCTCAGCGATACGCCCGTCAATAACCACCGCGATCCGATCGGCGTCGGCGGCAGTGTAAAGCCGGTGCGCAATAGCCACCACAGTGCGCCCCGCCATGAGACTACCCAACGCATTCTCAGTGGCGTGGGCAGTGGTGGGGTCAATCAGGCTGGTGGCCTCATCCAAAATCAGCGTATGCGGGTTAATCAAAGCAATACGCGCCAAAGCCAACTGCTGGGCCTGGGCGGGGCTAAGCGCATGGCCGCCAGAACCCACCGGTGTGTCTAAACCCGCCTCCAACTCATGAGCCCAGGTGGCGCCAATAGCATCCAGGGCCTGCCACAGCTGACTATCGCTAGCTTCAGCGGCAGCCAGGCGCAGGTTTTCACCCAAAGTAGCGGCAAAAATATGGTGCTCCTGGGTGACCAGAGAAATTTCCTGGTGCAGCACGTGTTCAGGCAGCTGAGAAACCTCCACGCCACCCAAAGTCACTGAGCCCGAAGTGGGCGGGTGAATACCAGCCAGCATCCGCCCCAACGTGGATTTACCAGAACCCGAGGGGCCCACAATAGCCAGCCGCTCACCAGGTACCAGATCCAAATCAATATGGTGCAGCACCGGGTGACCCTCACGGTAAGCATAGGAGACGTCACGCACCTTAATGCGATTATCTTCAGGCAGCTCATCGGTGGTTTCAGTTTCGGTAGGTACCAGCTCCACGCCCACAATGCGCCCAAAGGCAACCGTGGCGCTTTGCACCTCATCGAGCCACACAATCAGATCAAACACCGGCACGCGCAGGTTAAGGCCATACAGCGCCAAAGTAGTGATCACACCCAGATCAACCAGCTGATGCTGGTGCAGGTACAGACCCAAAACCAGCACCGCCAAGGGTGAGAGCAAAGTGAAAATATTTAGCCAGAAAAACGCCTTACCACGCAGCGCGCCGGCATAAACATCCACTGCAAACAGCTCTTTAGTGCGAGTAAACAGGTAATGGCTGCGGCGCGCTCCCAGATTAAAGGCGCTAACCGTGTCAATCTGGTCAATACTTTCAGCAATTACCCCATCAATAGTGGCGTACTGGGAGCCAACCGTACGGTAGGCGGGCACGGCATAGTGCAAATACCAGCGCACAGCCGGAATACAGGCCAGCAGCGGCAGCCAAATAGCTAGGCTCAACAGCGGCGCGGTGATTGTGGCCGCAGCTAAAGTCACCACCAAAGTCACTGCCAGTGTCATCAGCCGGGCAATACCGCGTTGAATCACAAACTGTAGTGAACGCAGATCATGCTGGGTGCGTCCAAGCAGGTCACCCGTGCCCGCAGACTCAATCACCCCCAGGGGCAGGCCAGTGATTTTAGCCAGCAGATCTTCACGCAGCTGGGCGAAAATTATTTGCCCCAGCACGCGCGCACTCCACTCACCCAGGCCAGTACACACCATGCCCACGCCGGTAAGCACCAAAGCCCACACCACCAGGGTAGTTATCTGGCTGCTTAAAGTGCTGGTGGGGATGGTGGCGCTCGCGGAGGTCACCAGGTTGACGATTTTGCCCACAATACGTGGAATCATCACGCCGGTAGCGGCCCCTGCCAGCTGCACGGCGGTTACGCCGGTCAGGGCCAGCCAGTGGTGGCGCATCAGGCCAGCGGCGGCGCGTCCCGACTGGCGCGAATTAGCTACAGGAAGTCGTTTCATCAGCGCTCCTGTCCGTGGTTGGGCTCGCTTGCCGGCTCGCCGGGGGCACTCTCGACGGCGGCCTCACTGGGAGCTGCCGGCTCGCTGCTGGGGGCTGCGACGGCGGCCTGGGTGCCTGGCTGAGTGGCTGGCTGGGCGCTTTGGATGCCCTGGGCGCGCTCAACTACCGCCCGGTAGGCGGGCACCTGCTGACGCAGCTGGTGGTGGGTGCCACGAGCCACCTCGGCGCCGTCGTCATCAATAAAAATGACCTCATCGCAACGCCCCAAAATCAGCGGTGAAGCGGTAGTAATAACCGTGGTGCGTCCGGCGCGCTCAGCAGCCAAATCGGCGGCAATATTGTTTTCAGTGTGCGAGTCAAGTGCGCTAGTGGGCTCCAGCAGCACCAACACGGGGGCGTCAGTTGCCAGGGCACGGGCCAAAGCCAGACGCTGACGCTGACCGCCAGAAATATTGCGGGCCTTCTCATTCAAAAGCCCATACAGGCCACCCACCGAATCCACCAGGTCATCGCTGTGGGCCAGGTCCAAAGCTCGCTGAGAGCGGGCCTCAAGCTCGCTGGGCAGATCAGCAACAGGGCTTGTGGCTATCACCCCCGAATTGGCGTACCCCTGCTGGGCCACCAACTCCAAGGTGCCTTGCGCCTGGGGCTTGGGGGCGTCATTACCCAGCACCGCCTGGTAGAGCGGGCCGGCAAAAGCCTGGGCGGTGGTAGGTGAAACCACCACAGTGCGACGCACCTGATCCAGCGGCAGGCTACGCAAATCTACCCCATCAAGGGTGACAGTATCGGCGTCGTCGAAACGGCCCAGACGCATGGCCAGGGCGGCGCTAACCTCGGGGGAGGGGGCCACCAGCGCAGTTAACTTACCGCCGGCGATAGTGACCCCGCTAGCGCTGTCATGCAGCGCCCCTAGCGGATTAAGCTCAAGCGGCTGGCTGGCCTGGTCGTTTACACGCGGCTGGATGTTCAGTAGGCGCAGCACCTTACGCATAGACACGCGCGTGAAGGCGTTAACCACCACCAGCTCAGTGATAGCCCGCATGGGCAGCAGCAAGAAACTGGTGTAACCAAAGAACGTCAGCAGCTGGCCCGGCTGCAACTGGCCAGAAAGCACCTGCTGAGCGCCCAAAGCCACCACGGCGGCGGTCAGTAGGGTGGGGGCGGCCTCAGAGAAAACCGCCAGGGCCGCCTGGGAGGGAGCGGCTTCAATGCCCACCTGCTTAACGCGCTGGGATTGGGCCCGGTAACGCTCGTTGAAGGCGTTCTCGCCGCCAATGCCGCGCAGAATCCGCAGGCCGACGACGGCGTCCGTGGCCACGTTGGTGAGCTCACCGTTTTCTTCACGGATAGTGCGGATACGTTTTTCGATTAGCTTGGAAATCCAGCTGATAAGCACCGTGATAATGGGCAGGGCAACCAGGATGGTTAAACCCAGCGACAGTGACTGGGTCAGCATCAGGTAAATCACCAAGATCATTGCGGGCACATAAGCCAGCAGGTTGCACAGCGACACCATCCACAATCCCAGGTTTTCTGGGTCGTCACCGGTTGTGGCCACGGCGTCACCCAGGGAAATGTCGCGTTTCATGGCGCTACCAAGCTGGCTGGTTTTGCTTAGCAGCATACGCATAACCAAAGCCTCATGCATCACCATTAAGGCGGTGTAGTTTAAGGTGCGCCAAGAACCCACCAGGGAGGTTATTAGGCATAGTAGAACCAGCCCGGTTACTGTGCCGCGTAAGCTCACCCCGGGGGTGAGGGCGTCGTCGAGCAGGGTACCTAGCAGCTTGGGGATTAAGGCAAACCCAATGCCTTGAAGCAGGGTTAAAACTAGGCAGAGGGCCAGAATTTGCCAGGATTCTTTGTATAAATAGCGCCAAATACCGCCAGCTGTGGTGGGTAGAGGATCCGGCAGCTGTTGGGAGCGACTAAAAAAATTTACGTACCTGCTGGTAACCGATATTTTTTTCATGATCTCTACAGAAAGTAGGGCTACGACAAAGTAGGGGAGAATTAACCCTAAAATTGAAAACAGCCCGCGGCCAAAGTTTAAACAGTGGCGGCGAGCTGCTGGCGCGCCCGAAGGGACTCGAACCCCCAACCTTCTGATCCGTAGTCAGACGCTCTATCCATTGAGCTACGGGCGCATGTCGTTTCCGACAAGAAAGAACTTTACACACCTATATGCGCGGGCGCAAATCCAAATGGTGTGACGCTGGACATACTAGGTTTTGAGAATAAAAAGGTGGGGGGCGACTCTTTCGAGCCGCCCCCCACAGGGGTTAAGTCAACGCGTTAGCCGCGTTGTTTAACCGAGATCAGGCCTCGCTACCGGCCTCAGCGTCGCGACGCTTGCGCAGGGCCAGGGCGCCTGCACCAGCTGCGGCCAGAACCAGTGCACCAATGCCGATGGCGATGGTGGTACCGGTGCGGGCCAGCGGCTCGCGGTTGTCGTCGCCCTTGCCGGGCTTACCGGGCAGAGCAGAGGGCTTGCCGCTGGGCTTGCCAGGCAGGGCCGAAGCCGAGCTGGAAGCGGACACACTCGGAGCAGCGGTGGGCTGAGCCGGGTTGCTTGGAGCAGCGGAGCCGGTGGGCTGCGCGGTCGGAGCGGCGGAGCCGGTGGGCTGAGCGGTGGGGGCAGCAGAGCCGGTCGGAGCGGCGGTGGGCTGCTCGGTCGGCTGAGCGGTGGCGTCACCAGCAGGGGTGCCGGCGATGCGCAGCTCGGCTACGCCAACCTTGCCCTTGTCGCTGGTCAGGGTGATGCGCACGAAGCGGCCCTTAGCACCAGACTTGAGGGTCAGGTCCTGGGGAACCATTGCTTCGCCGCTGAGGCTGCCAGAGCCGGCGTCGGTCCAGGTCTTACCGTCAACGGAGACCTCGGCCTTCCAGCCGGTGGCGGGCATGGAGTCCACGCCGTCGTTGCCCTGGTTGGGTACGTACTGCACCTTGGAGATGTTGTAGACCTTGCCGGCGTCCAGAGTGATCGGGGCGCCAGAGGAAACCACAGCGTAGGTGAAGACGTTGTCGTCAACCATTGCCTCAGGCTTGCCGTTACGCGGGTCAGCGTCAGAGGTAGAAGCGTCCGCAGTGGCAGTGGTAGCGGCGGCGGTAACGTCGCCACTGGCCTTAAGGGCGATGGTGGGCAGGTAGTCGCTACGACGCCAGTCAATGGTGAAGTCGTTGCTCATCCAGATGTTGTACTGCTCAAGCACGGTGGTGTCGGCACCGGCGGGGGCGTTGAGCTCCCACAGCTGGTAGGTACCTTCAGGGGCCTGCTGGAGCTGGTTGTTAGCGTCCAGGTAGGAGCCGTCCCAACGCACCAGGCGGGTGCTAGTGCGGTTCCAACCCTTGTCACTCATGGAGATGAAGACCTTGTCAGACAGGACCTCGTACTTGCCGTCGTCGGTCTTGCGCATGGCCACCAAACCGGAGCGGATCAGCGGTACGTCAGCCTTGAAGTAGACGTGCGGACGGTCGTTGAACATGGTGAACTGGTGGCCAGCCTTGTTAACAACCTTCAGCTTCTCGGTAGCCAGAACCGGACCGGTCTTGTACAGGGTCTTGGACTCGGCCAGGTTACCGCCCACACCCACGAACGGGATGCGCAGGGTCTGAGCAGCGTTGTCCGGGGTCAGGGTGACGTAACCACCGTAGAAGTCACCGTTGCCAATGCCAGCGGGAGCGCTGACCTTGACGGCAATCTTTGCGGAAGAACCAGCCGGAACGGTTACCGAGGTGCCATCGGTGGAAACGGTGGCGCCGTTGGTGGTGCCACGGGTGGGCTTGGAGGACTCACCAGTGGTGGTGACGGTGTCCACGTGACCAAGCTTGTAGGTCACAGCCTCAGAACCAGAGTTGGTCAGGGTGATCTCGTGGGTCTTTTCACCGGCAATCTGCTGGCCCAGGTTCAGGCGAGAAACGCTCGGCAGAACCTTGGTGGAAGCAGCGCGGTAGACGTCGATCAGACCGGCACCCTGGCGGGCGGTGGGCTCAAGCAGAGTCTTGTCGCCGTTGCCCTCGCTCCACAGACGCGGAGAACCGGTGGACTGCAGACGTGCGCGCACGCCCTCACTGGTGCTGGCGTTCTTGGCGTCCTTGAGCTCAGGGTGTGCCTGCAAGATCAGGGCAGCTGCACCAGCAGTGTAGGGGGTAGCCATGGAGGTACCGGAAATGGTGTTGAACGGACCGCCGTGGTCAAGCGGCCAGGTGGACCAGATCAGACCACCGGGGGCGGCTACATCCGGCTTCATTTCCAGCTTGCCGTTCAGACCCCAAGAGGAGAAGTCCGAAACCAGACCACCGGTGCTGACCGGGCGGTCGCCGAAGGTATCGCCGAAGGTGACAGTGGTGTCAGCCTTGAGGGCTGCACGCAGAGCGTCACCGTCAGCCTGGGTGATGGAAACAGCGGGGATCTTTACCGGGTCGGTCGCGTTGGTCAGGTCCATGCCGATGGTGCCGGCCTGGTTGTTGTCGATGATTACACCGACGGCGCCAGCCTTCTGAGCGTTAGCGGCCTTGGTACCGAAGGTGCAGCCACCACGGCGGATAAGCACGTACTTGCCCTTGAAAGCATTAGTGTCGCTGGGGGCGGTGCACAGCTTGCCGTCTTCAGAGTCGGCCTCACCGGAGGCAACTACCGGGTAAGCAACGTTGGAGCGAGCGAAGTCGCCACCGTTGCTACCGACGTTGTAGAAGAACTTGTTGTCTACACCGGTGGCGGTGAAGTAGTAGTTGGTTTCGACGGTGTTATCCACACTGGCAACAGTGATGGCCTCGGTGGCAGCACCAGGAGCACCCAGGGTCCACAGACCGTCGGCGCCGTCGTTACCCTGAGCGATAGCCACAACCACACCAGCGTCAACCATGGTCTTTACGGCCTTGGTGGTGGGGTAGTCGGGCAGAACCATGTAGGCAGCACCCAGAGACATGTTGACTACGTCCATGCCGTCCTTGGTAGCCTGCTCCATGGCAGTGATGATGATGTCGGTGCTGGTCTTGCCGTCACAGCCAAACACACGGTAGGCAGCCAGGGAAGCCTCAGGGGCTACACCGCGAACCTCGGTGCTGGAACCAGCAGCGCCGCCACCGGCAGCAATACCGGCAACGTGGGTACCGTGACCGCCACAGTCATCCGGAATCGGGTCCGGCTTGGGGTCGTAGGTGCCGTTCGCGCCGTAGTCGTCACCAACGTAGTCGTAACCAGCGATGACGCGAGAGTTCGGGAAGCCTACAGCGCCGTCAGCCTTGGCGCCGTCGCCCTTTTCACGGGAGGTGCCGGAACCAGAAACGCCGGTACCACCGAATTCACGGTGGTCAATGTCAATACCGGAGTCGATGATACCGATCTTGACGCCCTTACCGGTCAGGCCAAGTTCGCTCTGAGCGCGGTCAGCGTTGGTCATACCCAGGGGAGCACCCCAGGAGTACTTGGTTTCACCTTCGCTGGTGGTCAGGTCCTTGGAGGTCTTGACCTCGGGACGCGGAACCTCGATAACGGGCTGAACGCTTACAACGCCAGGCAGCTTGGCCAGCTGAGCGGCCTGAGAGTCGCTGACGGAAACGGAAACACCGTTCCAGACCTGGTCGTAGTTGTTGGTGATCTTAGCGTTGATGCCGGCGTCCTTGATGGCCTCGGCGAGCTTGTCCTGCTGGGTTTCAATCGAGGACGCGCTACCGCCGTTGGATACCGAAGGCGCAGACAGGGTTACTAGCCAGTGGCCGGGCACATTAGTGGCCTGGGTGCCATTGGCAAGCTGCAGGGCTGAAGTGAAAGTCCCTGACGGAATATTTGCGGTAGGAGATGCCACAACGGGAGCCGCAAGCGCGCAGGCAGTTGCCACGCTCAGCGTAAACGCCGTGATCCTCCTCCGGTTCAAACTGGGTTTGAGCACTGGTTTCTCCTTGCTATGCGGGAGTTTATGTAGATTAGCTACACAACCACCCTTAACCTTGCCACATCTCCAAGCGAAATTGTGGCTAGTTTTCATAATCTGAGACGTAAACCGGCGAATTTAATTATCAAAATTCGCCGGTTTATCGCATCAGAATCTCACTTAACAGTGACTTCAGTACTAGTGAGAATGTCTTTACCACCCTGCTTGAGGATTACGCTTAGCTTTGCGCCAGAAGGTACGTCCTTAAGCGAAACAGTGGTGCGGGTTTGTAGGTTAGCACTGACATTGTAGGGACCACGCCAGTAGCTGTACCAGTATGTGGAATTACCCTGCTTCTTAGTGGTCACCCACTTGATGGTGATCTGGTAGTCGCCCTTGAGGCCGTTTACCTGCACGACGGCGTTCTGGTTGGACACGGCGTTGCCGACAATGAACACGCTCGCCTTGCTTTCCTGCTGGCTGAGCACGGTCACGGAGCGCTTGAACTCGGTGGAGTTACCAGCCTTGTCCTTGACGCGGTAGACCAGGGTCTGCGTGCCCGGACGGGAGGTGTTCAGGTTGTTAACCACGGTGATGGACTTGGTGACGTCGCCGTCGCGGTCATCGAAAGCGGTAACGCCCTCAAGCGGGTTGAACTTGCTGCCGTAAGCCACCTTGGAGGTAGCGGGCATAGAGAAGACCGGGGCGGTCTTGTCAGCGCTGGAGGACAGTGCGTCGCCGCTCAGCGAGCTGAACAGACGCACTGGGTAGGTCCAGGACTTGCCCTTAGCAGTGACCTTAACGGTGTAGGTGGCTACCGTGTTGGCGGCCGGCTTGGCCACCAGGGAGGGGGCTGCGAAAGCCACGCTCTGGTAGCCGGAGGACTCGCTGATGCCGCTGGTGCGGGCCGTGGGGCGAGTCACGGTGCCGTTGGGGGCGGTGATTTCCACCTGGGCGCCCTCAAGCAGCTTAGCTTCGCTGCTGAGAACCGAAAGTGACCACTCGCCATCCTTGCTGACCAGCGAGTAGGGGAAGTAGCCGGCAGCCGGCCATTCAATGGTGGCCGGGCGGGTCACCTTGGAGTCAGGCTGGGTGATAGAGCCGGTCTCGTAGGACATGTCAGCGTAGCGTGAGCCGTGCGCGTAGGAGAGCACTACCTGGTTGACGCTGGAGCTGCGTGCGGAGCTAGAGCGGCTAGCGCCTACAGCCGTGTAAACCAGGTTGGGGCTGAACATGTACATGCGGTGGCCCAGGCTGGGCACGCCCGAGTCGGCAGCCAGGTTGTCGGCGTGGTAGGCCATGGTGGCGGACTGCCAGGTGGTCCAAGACAGCAGGCCAGAGAGGGTGGAGCGGACACCACCGGCGGTGCTGCAAGGCCAGGTGCCGTTAGGGCCAGGACGGAAACGGCTGTTTCCCTTCTGGGTTTCAGGCTTTAGGCCGTGGCTGATGCCGCTGGCGGTGGTCATCGCGATTGAGCCCTCCTGGGCTTCGCGGTGAATGGTCTCGTTGGGGCTGAGCTTGGTGGCGCCAATGTTGTTGAAGGCGCGCAAAGTGTTCAGGTAGTCAACGTAGCCCTGACGTGCGTCCTGGGGCAGGGGCACGTAACTGCAAGAATCAGTGATCTGCGGGGCGACCTGCTTACCTAGGCTCTGCACCTGCTGGTTTAGCTTCTGGGCCTGGGACCAGGAGGTGGTCATGTCCACCATCTGCGGGGTTGCCGACGACGTAGCTGCCGGTAGGGCAGTGCCTGCCTTGGGGGAGGCGGCGGCAGTCGGAATTAACGCACTGGCACTCATTGCCAGAGCGAGGGTGAAAACCCCGTATTTACGTAATTTCTGCATTATACCTACTAAAAATTAGTGAGCAGTACCGGAAAAATAGTTGCATTGGAAGCTTGAGGTAGACGCCAGTGAACCTGGGAAAGCTCTGAAAATGTCTGTGCAAACAGCTATGTTTTGGCGCAAATCTGGGCTGCTTGGGTGACTAAAAGCCCAGCTGGCGGGGTGGTGGCGACGACGACGGCGCCAGCTTGGATGGCGGGGTGGCTGGCTGGTTGGATGGCCTGGGCAGCTCAGGGAAACGGCTGCCTGAGGTAACAAAAAACCCCGCCGTGGCGGGGTTTGGTGGCGGAGACGGCGGGATTTGAACCCGCGAGAGGCTATCAACCTCAACCTTCTTAGCAGGAAGGCGCACTAGGCCACTATGCGACGTCTCCAAACGGTCAACGACCGCGACTAAGCCTAGCTTAAAAATCTCTCTCTAGCAAAGCGATTTTTAAACCGGCCGGCGGAGAGGAGGGGATTCGAACCCCTGGTGCCCTTGCAGACACAACGGTTTTCAAGACCGTCACATTCGGCCGCTCTGTCACCTCTCCAGCTGGACCTCCACAAACGCCACAGATCCTTATGCGTTTCCGGCGGTCAGCACGCGTAACTTTATCACGCACTACTAACGGTCTAACAGGCCATCTCGCAGTGCGCCGGGTAGTACCGGCCACACCGGCACGCGCGGAATCAAAGTTGCTTGCAAAGCATGGTAAATGTCCGGGTAGCCAGCCCAGGTGCGGGTGGATGGTTGGTTAGTTTGATCTAGCTCATGCACCCAGGCCCCGGCCTGGTCTAATGGTGCGTTTTGCGGGTCAATTTCGGCCCGGGTAAAGGGGTCCCCACCACCAATAATGTATTGCTCACAGTAATCCCAGGCGCTGCGGTAGGCGTGCTCCAAATAGGCCATGCTGGTGGCCTTAGCGGCCAACGGCACTGGCTCGTTAACTAGCGCACAGTGCAAGGCGGCTGCGGCGCTAATAGCCTCACAAGTCACCCAGTGCATACGCTCGTGCACCACCGGTGTGCCCACAAAATCAACGGTGTAAACAAAGCCGGGGGCGCCGTCGCGATTCCAACCATCAGCGCGCGAACGGGTAAACAGCTCCAAAGCAGCCGGCAGCATCCAAGCCGGCGCCTCCAAACCAACCTCTTGCAAAGCCGCCCGCAACTGCACCGTCAAACGTGCCCATTCCAGGCCGTGACCGGGGGTGATACCAAAGGGGCGGAAGGGATGGGCTACCTCATCAATGTTGTAGTCAGGATCCGGCACCCAAGTGGTGCTGTAGTGCTCAGGGATACGCCAGCTGTGGGCGCGGGCCTGCTGGTTAATCGCAAAATCCACAATCCCCAGGGCGCGCTCCAACCAACGGTCATCACCGGTAGCGTCCGCAATAGCCAGGTAGGCCTCCACCGTGTGCATGGCGGCGTTAATCCCCCGGTAATCCTCCGGGTCAGTGAAATCTAGGGCATAAGACTCGGTGGGCATGGACTGGGAGTGGTCAAAGAAGTAACGCTCATGCACCTCCAGGGCCCGCTTAAGCAGGGTCGCCGCTCCTGGCCGCCCCGCCGCCAGGGCCGTAGCCGCCCCCAGCAGCACAAAAGCGTGCTGGTAGCACTCTTTGCGGGTAAAACCGGGGGCCACACGGCCATGGCCGTCCTCATCTAGCTCACCCTCAATGGCGCTAAACCAGCCCCCATTGGTTTCATCCCAAAATGCGTTGGTTAACGCCTGCACCCCGTGATCGGCGTAGCGCCGGCACCCGGGCACACCCAACAGCACGCCCACGCTAAATACATAGGTCATGCGCCCAGTAATCCACAGCTCTACCGGTCGGGAAGAATCAACGACGCCGTCGGGACCGATCCAGCCAAAACCACCGGGAACCCGGCTACGGCGCGCAAAATCCAGCAAAGCCTGAGTGTGCTGACCCAACCAGCGGGTGTGTTCGGGGGAACCAATCCATTGCAGCGCCATCGCGGCCTCCTGGTACAGATAAATATTTGCCTAGCAGCTCTTGCCTTAGCGGGCGTGCGTGGGCTGAAAAGCGCCACCAGGCAACAAAGCAGCAAGGCAGCAAGCTTGAGCAGCACCCACTATGGCGCCTGCTAGCCACAGCCTACCGTCAAAACCAGTCCGGAAAGTAGCTTTATGCACATTTGGCGAGCTTTCGTGCTTAAAGCCTTGAATCAGCCTAAATTTAACCAGTAACCTACCGTGGATTTTGGCTACCTTTTGGAAGGAAACCCATGAGCTCGTCTCATCCCGGCCACAACCCGGCCGCAGCCTCATCATCTCCCGGTGCATCCAGTTCCGGTGCGTCTGCTAGCTCTGGCGCATCTGCCGGTTCCGGTGCACCCGGTTCCGGCGCACCCGGTTCCGGCGCATCCAGCACTGCAGCTGCTGACGCGGCAAATTCTGCACAAGATCTAGACGCACTCATTTCCCAGCACTCTAGTGCCATTGACGAAGACTATTCCTTCGAAGCTGTTCCCACACAAAGCCGACGGTCATTTTGGGCCGTCGGTTTTGTTATGTTGGGCTTTACCTTCTTCTCCGCATCCATGAGCGTGGGCGCCAAACTCGGCCAGGGCCTAAATTTAAACGGCTACATCCTGGCTGTGCTTATTGGCGGCGCAATTTTGGCGGTTTACACCGGCGCGCTGGGTTATATCGGCGCGAAAACCGGTTTGAGTTTCGACCTGATGTCCCAGCGCACCTTTGGAACTAAAGGTTCATTCCTGCCTTCAGCCCTGATCAGCTTGACCCAGATGGGTTGGTTTGGCGTGGGCGTGGCCATGTTTGCTAAACCCACCGCCGAGCTGCTGCACGTAAACGTGTGGGTGATTGTGATTATTGCTGGTGGGTTGATGACCGCCAGCGCCTACTACGGCATTAAAGCAATTGAGATTGTTTCGTTCATTTCCGTGCCCCTGATCGCTATTTTGGGCACCTACTCCATGGTTAGTGCCACTGCCGACGGCGGTGGGCTGTCTGCCATCTTCGCTAAAAGCACCGGCATGGGCGTGGTTAGCGCCGTGGGCCTAGTGGTGGGCTCCTTCGTTTCTGGCGGTAGCGCCACCCCTAACTTCACCCGTTTCGCTAAATCCACCTCCTCTGCCGTGATCACCACCGTGGTGGCTTTCTTCCTGGGTAACACCCTGATGTTCTCTTTCGGTGCGGTAGGCGGCGCGTTTACCGGCAAAGACGACATTTTCTACGTGATGATCGCCCAGGGCCTGGCCATTCCCGCCATTGTGGTGCTGGGCGCCAACATTTGGACCACCAACAACAACGCCCTGTACACCACCGGTTTGGGTTACGCCAACATCACCAAGATCCCCAAGAAGCCGCTGGTGCTGGTGGCCGGCATCCTGGGCACGCTGGCTGCCCTGTGGCTGTACGACAATTTTGTGGGTTGGCTCAACATTTTGAACGCTACTTTGCCGCCCGTGGGCACGGTCCTGATTGTGGATTACTTTGCCCGACGCCGCTCCTACAGTGCGGGGATCGTGGCCTTTAAGTGGGTGCCGGTGCTGTCTATCCTGGCCGGGGCCCTGGTGGGTTGGTTTGTGAAAGACCTAGGTATTCCCGCCATTAACGCCATGGTGACCACGGTGGTGGTGTACCTGGGTGGGATGGCCCTGGAGCACGCCCTGGGCCTGGAATTCACTGTGGGTGAGCCGCAAGACCTGTAACTGTGCTGGCCGGCTGCGCCGGCGCTAGTGGCCAGGGCTGCAAGTTAGCCGGAGCTACAGACGGCGCCCCGATTTGGGGCGCCGGCCCGGCTTGAGATGCCGGCCCGGCCCGCTATAGCCGGGGCTAAGCCCAACTAAACGGCGACGTCGTCCCCACAGGCCGGGCGGCGTCGTCGGCCTTAAAAACCAGCGAAAGGGAAGAAAATGAACTTACTGATTAAAAATGTACGCATCGAAAACGCCCCCCAGCTAACCGATATCCGCATCAAAGACGGCAAGTTTGCGCAGTTTGAGGCGGGCCTGGAGGCGCAGGGCGGGGAGCAGATCGTCGACGGCGGCGGGCGGCTAGTGCTACCGCCCTACATCGAATCCCACGTGCACCTAGACTCGGCGCTAACCAGTGGGCAGCCGCGCTACAACGAGTCGGGCACGCTATTTGAAGGCATCGAAGTGTGGAGCGAACGCAAAAAGTCGCTCACCTACGCCGACGCCCACGAGCGCGCCCTGGCCGCAATCCGCCAGCAAGCCAGCTTCGGCGTGCAATACGTGCGCACCCACGTGGACGTCACCGACCCCGAACTAACCGCCCTGCGCGCCCTAATCGACCTGCGTGAAGAAATCGCCGACACCATCACCTTGCAGATCGTGGCATTCCCGCAAGAAGGCATCGAATCCTTCCCCAACGGGCGCCAACTAATGCGCCGCGCCGCCCAAATGGGGGTCAACTGCATTGGCGCCATCCCGCACTTTGAATTCACCCGCGAATACTCGGTGTCATCACTGAACTATGCGGTGGAGCTAGCCCAAGAGTTTGACCTGCTCATGGACGTGCACTGCGACGAAATCGACGACGAAGCCTCACGCGGCCTAGAAACCCTAGCCACCCGCGCCCTAGAAGCCGGCATCGGCGAGCGCGTCACCGCCTCCCACACCACCGCCATGCACTCCTACAACAACGCCTACTTCATCCGCCTGCTGCGGCTGCTAAAACTCAGCGGCATTAACTTTGTGTCAAACCCGCTGGTCAACACCCACCTGCAGGGACGCATGGACACCTACCCCAAGCGTCGAGGCGTCACCCGCGTCAAGGAACTAACCGACGCCGGCATCAACGTTTCCTTCGGCCAAGACGACATTGAGGACCCCTGGAACCCCATGGGCACGGGCAACCTGCGTGACGTGGTGTTTAACGGGCTCTACACCACGCAGATGATGTCGCGGAGCGAAATTCTCAACTCCTACAAGTTCATCACCCACAACGCCGCGCGCACCCTACACCTAAGCGACTACGGCATTGAGGTGGGTAACAGCGCCAACTTCATCATGCTTGACGCCCCCGACTGGTTCCACGCGCTCAGCTTTGGTGCGCCGGTGCTGGGCTCATGGCGCGCCGGCAAGCAGATCTACTCGGCCACGCCCAGCCAGCGTGAGGTGAAGTTCTAGCCTTGGCGCTAGAGGGTTTTGAAGGCCTGCTGGCGCCAGGACACGTACAGAATGCAGGTCAGCATCAGGGCCGCCATAGTGGTCAGGGAAGCGCTCTGTCCGCTAAAGAAAGCCACCCCCGCTACCAGCCCTGCCGCCGCCGGAATGGCTGCTACCAGGTCAAATAGGTAAGGCATCCAGCGTGGGAAACCGCGCTCGCGGCGTTTAAACCAACTGCCGCTCAAGGCCGCTTCGGGTTCATCCGGGGCGGCCTTGGCTTTGCCCGGGGCGGCCTTGGCCTTGCCCGGGGTGCTGGTTTTGGCCTGGTCAGCTTTGGCGACGACGTCGTCCCCCACCTTCACTAAGCCACCCACTTCCTGCAAGGCCCGCGCCAAGCCCGCCATAGTCAGCGCCCACACGATCAGCGCGGCAATGCCGCTATAGAGGCCCAGGTGTGGGTTGGTGCGGAAAATAGCCAGAAAAATGCCGATGCCAATCAGGGCAGTGGGGAGGCAAGTAGCGACGTACTTGATATAGGTGCCGGCACGCATAAAGCTCCTTCGCTAAGTCCTGGTCACAGTCTACAACCAGCTCAAAGCGGGTTTAGCGGGACAGGGCCGCCAAGACGATAGCCGCCCCCTCATGCCACACCGGCTCGGTGACTACGCTGGTGGCGTTTTTGACGCGCGCAGGGGCGCTACCCATAGCCACTGACAGGTCAGCCCAACGCAACATCTCTAAGTCATTGGCGCCGTCGCCCATAGCCACCGTGTGCTTAACCCCAAGGCCAGAAACCAAAGCATCCAGCGCACTTGCCTTAGACACCCCGGCGGCGTTGACGTCCAGCCAAGCCGTCCAACCAATGGCATACTCCACCGCGTGCAGGCCGGCGCTACGCACCGCCGCCTCAAAGTCAGCCAGCGCCATCCCCGGGGCGCGCACAATCACGCGGCTAACCGGCTGGCTCGACAGCTGCTCTAGCGACACCGTGGTGGTGTTCTCAATCAGCTCCCCAGGCGGGAAGTCGGCGCTGGTCAAAAAGCCCCGGCCCGGCATTTCCACCGCAAAAATAGCCTCAGGCAGTACCTGATGCATACGCCCAATGGCGGTGGTGGGGTCAAAAGTAACCGAATTAGTGATCTCGTAGCCGCCGGGCAAAGACGGCGTGCCCTTCAGCTTGGGATCCAGGCGCACGGTTAGCGCGCCATTGGCGCACACCATCCAGCCCCGGGTTAGCCCCAGGAAATCCGCCACCGGCAGGGCCGCCTCAATACCACGCCCGGTGGCTAGGACTACCTGCACACCCGCCTGGGCAGCAGCGACGACGGCGGCGCGGGTACGCGGGGGCACCTCGCCGTTAATGTCCAAAATGGTGCCGTCAATATCCAAAGCCAGCAGGGTAGAGCGGTTAAGCGGCGGCAGGTCAGAGCCCGCAGCCGGGGCAGGGCCGGCGGGCGCCGTCGTCGCAGGTGCGGCAGAAGCCGAGCCTCCGGCACGCCCAGCCCAGGCCTCCAACTGGGCGCGCATAGCCGCTACAGCAGCGCCAAAAGCGGCGTCGTCAAGCGGATTAGCGCGCGCAGCAGCGGCCGCAGCACTCAACTCACCCTCAGGGGTGATAGGCATGCCGGAAGCAGCGATTTTGCTCATGCGCCGGTGGGAGCCTCAATAACTTCCAGGCCGCCCAGGTAAGGACGCAGGCCTTCAGGCACACGCACGGAGCCGTCCGGCAGCTGGTGGTTCTCCAAAATCGCAACCATCCAACGAGTGGTGGCCAAGGTGCCGTTCAAGGTGGCCACGGGGCTGGTGCCGTTCTCGCGGCGCTCGCGGATGCCTAGGCGGCGTGCCTGGAAGGTGGTGCAGTTAGAGGTGGAGGTGACCTCCATGTAGCGCTGCTGGGTGGGTAGCCAAGCCTCGCAGTCGAACTTGCGGGCGGCGGAGGAGCCCAGGTCGCCGGCGGCGGTGTCAATCACGCGGTAAGGCAGTTCAACCTTGGCCAGCATCTCTTCTTCCATGGCCAGCAGGCGCTGGTGCTCATCTGCGGCGTCCTCAGGGCGGCAGTAGGAGAACATCTCGGCCTTGTTGAACTGGTGGACGCGGATAATGCCGCGCGTGTCCTTACCGGCGGCGCCAGCTTCGCGGCGGTAGCAGGTGGACCAACCCATGTAGCGCTTGGGGCCGGCGCTTAGATCCAGGATCTCGTCAGTGTGGTAACCGGCCAGGGCCACCTCAGAAGTGCCGGTTAGGTACAGGTCATCGGCGGGCAGGTAGTAAATCTCGTCGCTGTGTGCCCCCAGGAAGCCGGTGCCGCCCATGATCTGGGGGGTAACCAGGGTGGGGGTGGTTAGCGGGGTGAAGCCGTGCTTGACGGCGGTGTCTAGGGCGGCGGTCATTAGCGCCAGCTCCAGGCGCATACCCCAACCCTTTAGGAAGTAGAAGCGCGAGCCGGAAACCTTAACGCCGCGACGCACGTCGATAATGTCCAGTCCTTCACCTAGTGCCAGGTGGTCGGCGGGCTCAAAGCCTTCAGCGGCAAAGTCACGCACGGCGGGGCCCTCGTGGCGCAGCACCACGTAGTCCTCTTCACCGCCGGCGGGGGCGCCCTCGATTAGGTTCTGGAACTGGTGGGCTAGGGTGTCTAGCTCGACGGCGGCCTCGTTGGAGCGCGCCTCCAGCTCCTTAACCTGGGCGGCTAGCTCCTTGGCGTGGGCCAAGATGGCGGGGCGCTCTTCAGCAGCGGCCTTACCCACAGAGCGGGAGACCTCTTTTTGCTGGGCTCGGGCAGTCTCGAAGGCGCTTAGCGATGAACGACGGCGCTCGTCGGCTTCAAGGATGCGGTCAACTAGGGACACGTCCGCGCCACGGGCAATCTGGCTGGCACGGAAAGGCTCGGGGTTCTCACGTAAGGCGCGCAGATCGATCATGTTGGAAATTCTACCTACCCTAGAACCGCTGCTCACATACTGGTCACCGTGTCGCAGGGCACATAGATAGCTGGACCACATTAAAGTGGGGTCTTTTGGTGGTTTTTGGTGCAGTTCGGGTGAATGTGTTGCTTTCGCGTACGGCCGCAGTGAGGTGGGGGGCGGCGGGGATGCAAAAAGGGGCAGGCGACGGCGTCAGGACGCGGAAAAGATACCAAAATTAGCCGCAAGCTAAGTGCAAAATTTGCCCAAAAACAGCAGATGAAGGGCAGTTTATCTAGGTAAAATGGTGCTTTCGTGCCGGTGGGGCGCCGTCGAGCCCGGCAAGTTTTAGCCCAGAGCGGCACTTACCTCCTAAACAGCCGCTCACCTGCGCATATATAATTGGAGTGTAAGCACGGGCGGAGCGCGAGGAAACCCTTATAAATCCTCACTTTCCGCTTATATTTCAAGAAAATTTAGGGGGGATGCAGCGTAAACTTAAATACATCCACGGCCAGGCAAAGTTCGCCTAGTCGAAATTACCAAAGGGGGTTAGTGATGCCATCACTTTCAATGCCCTCATTTTCACAGCTGAGGGCCTTTGTAACGCTCTGCGATCACAAACACTACGGTGACGCAGCAGCGGCACTTGGTGTGAGCCAGCCCAGCTTGTCCCAGTCCATCTCTGCGTTGGAAAAGCGTGTTGATGGCCCCCTTATAGAGCGCACCACGCGACAGGTTCTAATCACCCCTCTGGGCCAGGACCTGCTTCCCTTCGCGCGTGATGCAGTGCTGGCCGCCGAAGGGTTTATTGAGGCCGCCAGCCGCATTAGCCAGGAGCGTTACGGTCAAGTGCGCCTGGGGATCATCCCCACCGCCGCACCCTACCTGGCTGAATCTGTGGCCAGCGGCGTACCTAATGCTGCCAATACTGCTGATTTTGGCAGAATTTCCGAGTTCCGGGAGATGACCACCCCGGACATTCTAGACGCACTCGCCTGCGGAGATATTGACCTAGGCCTGGTGGCCTTGGATGAGAGCATGGAGCGCTTTATCAGTGAGCCCCTATGGGATGAAGACCTGGTAATCGCTGTTCCCGATACCCACCCTTGGGTTGGGCGCACAAACGTCAAACCCGCCGAGCTTAGCCGCCAGCCGCTGATCCTCATGGAGGCCGGCAACTGCCTGCGTGACCAAACCCTGGCGCTATGCAATATCCCCATTAATGAGGTGGCCGCAACCACCATCGACATGGCAACCGCCCTGCGGCTAGTCAAAGTTGGTGGCGGGATAGCGGTTGTGCCCGAGGGGGCTTTGCGCACAGGCGAAGGACAGACCGTTAGCGTGGCCCGCTTCGCCGAGCCCGTTCCCACCCGTCGCCTGGCCCTGATTCACCGGCCCTCCACCGTGCATCAGGAATCTTTCGAGGAGATTGCCGAGCGCTTACGCGACTATGTGGATAAAACCCGCATGGTGGTTACCCCAATCGAGCAGCTGCCCCAACCGAGTAGCTTGGGTGGCTGGCTGGAGCGGCCGGCGCGACGCGGAGCTACTGGGGGCGCGACGGGCGCAACCAAAATGGCGCTGCAGTAGGCGCAAACCGAGACGGCGCCGTGACGAGCGCAAACCAAGACGGTTGGGCCGGGGGCTTTTAAAGGCTCCCGGCCCGATTTGTTTTGCGAATCGTCAAGTCGCTCACTAAATGGGCGTTATGCTGGATTTTATGTTCGGCAGGGATCATCGAAGTTCGCGCAGTTTGCAGGTTACGTTCGGTAACTTGCTTAGGGGCGTGGGGCTGCGTTGGTTTAGAGGCGACGACGGCGGGGTGCGCGGCTTAGGGCAGGCGTGCAGCTTGGGGGAGACGCGAGGCTTGAGGCAGGCGTGCAGCTTGGGGGAGGCGAGCGTCGTCGTCGTGAGGGCCCAAAAGCCAAAAATGCTGACGGCACTCTTTGCGGGACTACTTGCCTGCCTACTGCTAGCCAGTGGGGCTAACGCTGCGACTGTTGAAACTGCCGCAGTGAGTGCCAAAAGCAATATGAGTGCTGTAGCTGGTGTGCAAGGCAGCGTGCCTGGCGCGCAAAGCAGCCCAAAAACCGGCAATACAGTTGGCGAACAAGGCGGAGCTATGGCAGCTTTGCAAAATGTGGCGACTGGAGTTACAGGCACTCATAACTGTGGCGCCACGGCAACTACTAGGATTCGGCCATTAATTTTAGCGGTTACCGATGGCTTGACCTGGCCTGTCGTAAGAGATACGCCATCGCCGAGAGGGGATGCGGTTAGCTATTTACTGACCTATCCGGGCATTCCGATGAATCTGGTGGCCACAGGTAGAAATTCAAAAACCTTAGACTCTAACTTAATGAGCACATTATTTTCAGGTAAAAACATTTATGGTCAAAATGGGCACTATGGTTATAGCGAACTTATGGCCTCACCTCTAGTTAAAAGCTTGAAGGCGGCTGGATGTAGTGTGTCTGTGGATCCCTCTTTTAGTAAAAGGTATTATTACTCCGAGGGTTTTATTTCAGAGCCACTGGGTAGCTATACGTCAGATGTCACTATTGCTTATTTTGATGGTGATCAATCCGGTTCATCAAGTTCTTATGCAAAGACGCTATTTACGGATATAGCTAAAATTCGAAACTACTATAACAACAGTGTTGATGTTATGGTGGTGTCTCTTAGTTGTGCAGTCGACCTGAGATCTGTGTATGGTGGAGAATTTAAGGATAAGCAACCCTGCTTGGCTTTAATGCCCGAGTCGAAAGATGTCGATTCTACAAATGGCTATGTGCGAGTGCCCTCTACCCGCACCAATAATCTAATTAAATTAACTGATATAGCCCCCACTATTGCGGCTCGCTATGGTGCAAAATCCCTGCCGGGAGCTACTGGCGTGGCTCTGCCGCTGACTCCTGAACGGGTTGATAAGGCGCTGCTTGCTAAAAATTATGTAGAGTTGCGGAAAGATGATTCAGGTACAGGGGATAACGTAGAAACTATTCCTAGTTATCAGGTAGATCACGGAAACTTAATCAGCTTCTTGATTGCCCAAAATCAACACATGATAGCTTCGGGTAAGGTGGGTGTCTATAACACTTTACTTATGTTCATATTCTCACTACTTATTGTGCGAATATGGTATCGGGGATTTGAGTGTGACTTAAAATTTTTCCACCGGGTAAATCCGCATGACTACAGTCAATATTTTACTCGGTTTCGGCAGCTTTGTTTGTTTGCTGGCTGTTTGCCGATTGGTTATTTGGCTGCCAATAGTCTCCCGTGGTATTTATCCTATGCGTATGGAGATGAAAATTTCTATGGCCGAAATGATTATCTGGATTATGATGATCTAACTAAATTGCAGATATTAACTAGTGCTGCACTTGCAATAATCGTAGGCTTGTTGCTGGTTTGTTTAATCGAACAGGTTTGCCGTAAATTCTTAAACTATGCTAGTAGTTTTATTTTTGTGGCTGGATTGAATGCCTTGCTTTGGCTCGGCGATGCGTTTAGTGGAGGTTATTTAACTCGCAATACTCCTTTGGGTGTAGATATAGTAGCTTCTGGGCGCTTTTACGGAGTCAATTATGTGTCTTTTAGCTTTGGTGTGCTAGGAACTATTATTGTAGTAGTTATCTGCGCTGACTGGTTGAAAGAGCAGTATGATTTACGGGTTTCCTTGCTTGTATTAGGAGCTGTAGGTGCTATTTTAGTTGCGTGTATGGCCAGTCCGGCAATGGGTGATAATTTGACTGATTCGATAATACTGGCAGTTACACTGTTAGTGCCTTTGTTGGAACTATGTAAACATAATCTAAAGCTAAATGCTCTAGTCGCTTCAGGGTTTGCGCTAGCAAATTTAGTGTTACTGGCCCTTTCGGGGGCTTTGACGGATGAGAAACTTAACTCTCTTAAAAGCCCATTTGTACTAAACGCTAAGCATGGGATCTGGTTGTCTCTGGCAGTGTTACTAGCGATAGTAGTTGTGGTTCGGCTTTGGTTTAAGTTCAGCCCTAACACTCAGGGTGCAGATGTTCCTGCTCGCTATGGCTTACTGATGGATACATTGACAGTGCTGGTATTAATGGAACTGGCTCTGGATGATCAGGGTCTTTTAACTGTATTTACCAGTCTGAGTCTACTGATAGCTTTTGCTTGTATGTTATATTTCGAATCCGTCATGCCTGTGGGGGTGAAAGCTAAATCTGCAGATTCTGCAGATTTAGAAGGGTCTCAAAACAAGGCTCTACAGGCAACTTTTGCGAAGTGAGTTGGTCTTCAGGCTGCGTTTCTAGTGCAGTTTGGTGGTTGTAAGGCGTAAAGGTGTGGCAGTTTAGGATTATGAAAATGGGCGCGTGGCTGGCGCATATGCTGGCGAAACTCTTTGCAGGACTACTTGCCTGCCTACTGCTAGCCAGTGGGGCTAACGCTGCGACTCTTGAGGGCGCCGCAGTGAGCGCCCAAAGTAAAGCAGCAGGGAGTGCGGTCACTCGCAACTGTGGGGCCACGGCAACCAGTCGCGTTAAACCCCTGGTCATGGTGGTTACTTATGGCCTAACCTGGCGCGATCTAAATGGCGTGCTGGATGGGAAAAACATCGGCAAGAACGGTGATGGCGCAGAAATACGAAAATATGCGCAATATATAGCTGGCTATCCGGCTACGCCAATGAATTTGTTAATTCCTAAAAGCGCTAACTCCTTAAGTAAAAATGGTCAATTGGCCATGCTGTATTCCGGTCGGGGAGGCAATTTCACTACTGCCGACTATGATTTGACCACCTCGCCGCTAGGGAAAACGCTAAGGGATTCTGAATGCAGCTTCGCTGAATATCGAGTGGGCGGCAGCTATGAAACAGAGCGCCCGTTTGGGCAAAATCTAAGCGATGTGACGGTTGTAGATGCAGCATCGGCACCACTTACCGAGATTGCCAGTTATTTAAGTCGAATTCGCGTATATTACGGCGACAACGTTGACATAATGCTGCTCTCGCTAGCAAACGGAACCTACTACTCAGATGGCCAAGCCGCCAAATTATATTTAGCTTTAGTGCCTAGCTTAAAAGATGTTAACGCTAAAACTGGGCTAGTGCAGGCGCCCTCTGTGCGGCGAGACAATTTAATTCAGTTAACAGATATCGCTCCTACAATCGCAGCTCGGTATGGGGCAAAGCCGCCGCTTGGGGCCACCGGTAAAGCATTACCTCAGGTCCCGGGGCGAGTAGATAACTCTTCAGCCATAGAGAAATGCGTAGACTTCTGGGAGGCGCAGCAACGCTCATTTACCGGGGGGACTGTATCTAGCGCGCGCATAAACCTAATCCATTTCTTAATGGAGCAAAGCACTCACAGTCAGGCCTCGCAAAAAGTGATGGGCTTCAATATGCTGTGCGTGGTGCTAGCAATGCTGGTTATTGTCCTGGTGTGGCGCAATAAGTTCCCGAAACTAGATTTCTATACAAATACCCCTGATGCAAGCCGTAGTTATTTACTGCTTATGCGCTGGCTAGCAGTGTTCACTGCCTGTCTACCGCTAGGTTACCTACTGCTTAACGCCACCTCATGGTATGTATTTGGGGTTGAGCCAAATGATTACAGACTTATTGTTGCCGGCACTATTCCTGAAGATAATCAGGCTATTGTCGGTTTAACTAAGCTGCATTTAGTGACGTTTATGGGGGCAGTCGCTATCGCTGTAGTGCTTACCTGCCTGCTAGAACTAGTCACTATAAAATTTGCAAATTATTCCGTCAGTTTCATTATTGCTTGCGCCTTAAACGGTTTATTGTGGCTAGGTGACGGCATCACTGGCGGTAACCTGGCTTTTAACAGCCCTCTAGCTGTAAGCGCCTTAACCACACAGCGCCTATATGGCCTGTCTGATGCTGGTTTTGCGCTTGGTGCGGTGGGTTTTGTGCTGGCTTTGGTGACCTTGACCAGCTGGCTAAAACCCCGCCGAG
>ENA-OWND01000456-OWND01000456.1-metagenome-genome-assembly--contig:-NODE-456-length-28848-cov-22.470705_pt1 | contig 28848 bp, 21 predicted proteins | sample MGYA00245342_ERZ651119 | MGnify/ENA primary metagenome ERZ651119 (study PRJEB26857, sample SAMEA4031756) | metagenome | biome: human; feature: oral; material: saliva | place: Philippines | collected 2014... | reverse complement strand
AGAAACAAGATTTATCTCTTGTTGTTCGAGCCATCGGTTCTGACCTCGAGCATACGCAAGTACGCATGATAGCCTCTGCAAATGCAGATATGCTTTTCCACTATTGGAAAGTAGGGCATTTTATTCTCTACCTCCAAAAGAAAGAAGGTTGGGGAAGCAAAGTTATAGATAATCTTTCTAAGGCGATACGTTCTAAATATCCTGATAAGAAAGGTTATTCCACTCGTAATCTTATCTATATGTGTCAATTCGCCAAAGCCTATTCTATGGAGATTCTATTAGAAATGGGTAAGGTTGAAAAACAGCTTAATAGTCCTTCGGTTGATAATGTATTACAACTAACAAACGAGCTCAATCAATTTACGCAAGAACCTCTTGCGCAAATTCAAGCTACAGGTAATCAAGGAGATATAATTACGCAAGAACCTCTTGCACAATTAGGAGAGATCTCTGAAGTACTGTCTGTCATTTACCAACACGATATAAATCAGATAGAAGAAATTTTTAAGCAGTCTGCCGTAGTTCGCACTAACTGGGCGAGCCATGTTATATTGCTTAATAGCAAGCTGCCTTTGGGTGAACGTTATTGGTATATCACGCAGGCGGTTGCAAATGGCTGGAGTAGCAATGTTCTGCAAATGCAGATTGAAACAAACCTTTTCGCTCGGCAGATTACGGCAAAGAAGGTGAGCAACTTCTCAGCACGATTACCCAAACCGCAAAGCGACCTTGCCAATTATCTGATGAAAGACCCATATATCTTTGATATGATGGGACAGACAGATAAAATGGCAGAACGAGACATTGAACGGCAATTGGTTTCGCATATTACGAAATATCTTTTGGAAATGGGTAGTGGCTTTGCATTTGTGGCACAGCAGAAGCATTTTGAAGTAGGCGACTCTGATTTCTATGCCGACCTTATTCTCTATAACATCCCACTACATGCCTACGTTGTTGTCGAACTTAAAGCCACACCTTTCAAGCCCGAATATATGGGGCAACTCAACTTCTATATCAATGTTGTGGACGATACCCTACGTGGAGAGCACGACAATAAGACTATCGGCTTGCTTCTCTGCAATGGTGGCGATAAGGTGGTAGCGCAATATGCCCTTTCAGGTTATGACCAGCCAATTGGTGTTAGTGATTACCAACTATCAAAAGCAATCCCTGACAATCTAAAATCGGCTTTACCTACGGTGGAGGAGGTTGAAGAGGAGTTGAGTAAGATAGTAGATAAAAACATATAAAATGATATTTCAATAGTTATAATGGTCTCTTTCTATGACTCGGATTACGATGTGTAAACACATATAACAAATACTCAGATGAATAGTTTAACATTATCAATAACGACTATAGGCGATTTGCTCCTTCGCAAAACCATAACGAATGGCGAGGAGCCCATCAAAGACGTAGAACTATGTGTGCCTCCTTATCAGCGTCCATACAAATGGACAGCTCGGAATGCCATACAATTGCTCGATGATATTATTGATGCCAAGAATAGTAATAAGGAAAGATACAGGGTAGGTACGCTTATCCTTCACAAAACAAAGGGAAAGGAACAATATGATATTGTTGATGGTCAGCAGCGTACCATAACTTTTTCACTACTTCTGACTGCATTAGGAGAAAATAGTGTCGAGTTCTTGAAGCAAAAAATATATGACAATGCGTACAATAACCACAATATCGCTAACAACTATAATGCACTATTCCGTAGGGTTGGATTAAAGCCTATAGATAGCGATTCGGCTGTTGAACATCAACGAGAGATGGAGCGTCTTAAGGATTACATTGAGAACAGGTGTGAATTGATTGTTGTAATAACCACCGATGTATCTGAAGCTTTCCAATTCTTTGACTCTCAAAATGCACGAGGTAAGGCTCTTTATCCTCATGACTTGTTGAAAGCATTTCATCTTCGTGAAATTAATGATATTAGCGAGGATGAGATAGAACGAATAGTAAAGGATTGGGAACAGGTTCCACAAAGAAGTTTAGCAGATTTCTTTGGCAATTACTTATATCGTATCAAAGAATGGGTAGCAGGCAATAGGGCTAATGTCTTAAATGAGCATAACATCCATATGTTCAAAGGCATTACGCGTTCTGCAAGAACGCCTTATGCCCAATTCTATAAGAGTGCCTATTGCTATGCAGATATGGTCAACTCTTCTGCGATGCCTTTTGTTTCGGGGACTCGAAATGTAAATGCGTTCCAATTGGACACACCTATAATAGCCGGTAAACCGTTTTTTGAATATACAAAGCACTATTATAATATATTAAAAGACATTCAAAATAATAATAAGTATGAGGGATTCTATATCAACGACAATATAATAGTTAAAACATTGGATCGTCATTTCAAAAAGGGAATAGGTAATGGTATAACACGCCTAATGTTTGACACTTCTGTTCTACTTTATGTTGATAGATTCTGCCCAGAAACATACCCGACAAAAGAAGATATTGAACTGTTTGAACAATTTGTCATATATGCGTTCATTTGGGCTTATTCTTTGAGAGCACAATATACTAATCTAGGTTGGCTTTCTGCACAAAACTACATTATGGGATGGAGTGAAAAGATTAACACATTTAATATGTATAAACTGATAGCTAAGCAAGATACACCGACTTCATTACTGAGTGCTTTGGCAGACAAGCTTAACCCACTTTCAAATAATGACATTAAAGATGGTTGGGCGCAGGAATGCTATGAGTATAGTGGTGATGGTAAAGCACTGAAGGAACTAAAGGATAAGAACGATGGTGTGTATAAAAACTATCTGTTTTTTTTTCAAATAAATGGTTTTTATAAAAATTGACGACAATGAAAGATTTGAATAATATTCTTGAAGAGTGTTCTATTAATGACATCTATTTTTCAAACAGAGGGGCGTCTATATTATACAAGATACCTATTTATCAGCGTAATTATGCTTGGGGACGTGAAGAAATATACGCATTGATAAAGGATGTATATGATTCGTTGAAAAAGTCAGTTTACTATATTGGAACTCTTGTCACATACAAGCGAGATGATAATATTTATGAAGTTATTGATGGGCAACAGCGACTGACAACAATTTACATTATTCTAAAGGCATTGGACATAAAGGATATTCCAAATACTCTTACTTATTCTGCAAGAAAAGTTTCGGCAGCGACAATAAAAAAAATGCCAGTGTTTGGTAAAGAGAATGATATGGGTATTCTTAATGGCTTCCATTACGCAAAGGAAGCACTCAAAGAGATTGTAGGAGACAAGAAGACTGATATCGAATCTTTTAAGTCTTTTTTCTTGGACAAGGTGCATATCATCCATTATCGTGTGCCGAAAGATGTAGATTTGAATCACTATTTTGAGGTTATGAACTCTCGCGGTGAGCAGTTAGAAAAGTACGAAATAGTAAAAGCTAAACTCTGCGAACAATTAATTCGCGATGATGAGGCTATGGAGAAGTTTAGTCGTATATGGGAGGCTTGTAGTGATATGAGTTTCTATATTCAGCAGAAGCTCCCTGGGATGGCAAGTGTCTTTGGTAAAACAATGGAAGATTTTGAAATGGAATCTTTCGACGACTTCCCAGATTCTAATGTGGAGTCTTCTTTATCATTAGGAATGAAAACTATTTCAGATTTTTTAAATACGCCTATAAAAAAAATAGAAAAGAAGGAAGAAGATGATATAAACGAACGTTTCCAGCCTATAATAGACTTTCCGAATTTTCTGTTAATTGTACTGAAAATTACGAGATTGTTGAACGAGGATGATTTTAATCCTTTGAGTTTCACGCTTGATGATAAAGAACTAATTAAGGAGTTTGACAAAGTAAATCTTACTCCTGAGTTTGTTAAGGACTTCGTATACAATCTCCTTTTGGCTAAATACTTTCTTGATAACTTTGTAATACATCACACAAATGGCGAAGATAGAGCCATTGAAAATCCATGGAAGTTGCAATATTTTTACAAGAAAGGTAGTAAGGCCGCTTATCTAAAGGATTTGTATGAGGACAATAGGGCACAACAGAATGAGGTTATTCAATTATTGTCTATGTTTGAAGTCGCTTTCACACCTAAGCAAAGAAAAAACTATCTGTTCTATTGTTTATACCACTTGTTTGAGGATCGTGACCTTGATAGTTATGTGGAATTCTTAAGAAAACTGGCTGATAAGTATTTCTTTGATGTATATCTCGATGCAAGTAAACTCAACGACATAAATCAGCCTAAGCCAAATAGTTTTGATGAGACTATTTTTAATAATGGTGAATTGAATATTGAATTAGAAGAAGTGAATCGGGACTTCAATCGTATCTACCCCATCGGCTCATGCAATATACCTTTGTATGTATTTAATTATACAGATTATAAGCTTTGGAAGAAATACGTTGTTGAATTGCGAGGTAACAAAGCAAAAAAGAATTCTCGTAATCGAATAGATTTTTTCAATTCATTGGGTTGTAGTGATTTTGAGTTGGATTCTTTCAATAACTTCTATTTCTCTCGAACAAGAAAAAGTCTAGAGCATTATTATCCACAAGCTAAGGCTGGAGACAATATGCCAATTAGTACGCAAGATATAAACTGCTATGGTAATTTTGCCATGATAGGTTCCGATGCAAACAGTTCTGGCTCAAACTGGAATCCAATTGATAAAAAGAATCGCTATCTTGATACAAAGTCCAATCAGGTGAGTGTTGCTTCCTTAAAGTTCAGAATTATGTTACAGATATGCCAAGACAATTACAATAACGGTATTAAAGACAAAGAAAAAGAACGTCCATTTGGCTTAGAATGGGACGTAGAAGATATAGTTAGACACCAGAACAAGATGTTAGAGATGATTATGAATAAAACTGATTGAAAGTCAAAATAGCACCATTATACCATACCTATAACATAGCCATTAGCATATTTGTACATTGTATTGACTACCTATCGTCATGATATCAGTCAGATTGAGGAAATCTTCAAGCAGTCAGTTATAGTTTGCGTCAACTGGATGAGCCATATAATTCTGAGTTCTATACGGATAACTTCTTCTATAAACTCCGAATCCATGTATATGTGATCATTGAGTCCAAAGCCAAGCTATTCAAACCCGAATATACGGTACAATTAACAATATGTACAAATGTTATGGATAAAACTCTCTACGATGAATACGATGGAAAAATCATCGGCTTGCTCCTCTGCAATGGTGGCGATAAAGTCGTGGCACAATATGCCCTCTCAGGTTACGACCAACCAATTGGTGTTAGTGATTACCAACTATCAAATGCAATCCCCGATAATCTAAAATCTGCTTTACCTACGGTGGAGGAGGTTGAAGAGGAGTTGAGCAAGATTATAGATAAAAACATATATACAACATTTGATGATGACCCCGTATCAGCACAAACAATCGAATAAACAAGCAAAACTATTAGAGTTACATCCTCAATGGTTTAACAACGATAAAGGAGGGGGTGTGTTTCGTGGAAACTCATACCCATTTATCTTGACTAATCCTATCAACAACCTTTTTGAGGGGTTTAGAAATGATGCACTCGATTATGTGGAAAAGAACAACATTAAGTGGCATACGCAATGGGGCAATATGAAATCATCACAAGTAGCTTGTTTCAATCATTTATTCGGAATTCGAAACTGTCAGAAACTTATTCTTGAGATGTTAAATGCAGCTCAAAATCTTACTACCTTTCAAAGAGTTCTTCCTATTCCGTACGAAGCAGATGAAACTTATATTGCTTTCGAGGTTGTGAGTAAAGGTGATTGGTTGGGAGAGGGTATTCCTACAAGAGGTTCAAATTGTACTTCCATTGATGCCTTTATTCTCGCTGAAGACTTTGAGGCAAAAAGATGGCTTATACCTATTGAGTGGAAATACACTGAAGCCTATGCTTGTGAAGATAAATCAATAGAAGGGAAAGGACAAGAACGTTTTGAAGGCTCATACAAAGGCAAAACAAGGCTTAATCGATATTCTCACTTGATAGAACAATCAAAGTTCTTGCATAGTGTTCAAGAATATGAAGGAAGCATATACTATCAAGAACCTTTTTATCAACTTATGCGACAGACTCTCTGGGCGGAACAAATTATGAATAAATCTATTTGCGAAGAAGAACTTTCCGCCCAAAGGATGATGCACATCCATATAGTTCCAGAGGAAAACATATTTCTTATACTCCCTTCACAATATCGTAAAGAAAGTATTAGTGCACATTGGCAAAAACAACTGAAACATCCAGAGCTATACATTTGTATTTCACCAAAGAGATTTATGTATTCCATTCTTAGCAAATTGAACGGCAATTTAGGTGAATACTTGCAGTGCAGGTACTGGGATTAAATTCCTGGGCTATAAATTTTGTTGTATTTACATCAAGAAACTGTATAAAAACAAGTTCGTGGAGTGTTTGTTATTTATTCAAATGTACTTTGTCAATTAGAAAAGGAACATAACCTGATATCCAATTAAGTTTGGAGTTTGAGTATGAATTATAAATAAAAAGATATATTTGCATAATGACACCAAAAAAGAATTTTCAGTAAATTCTATTCAAAGTTCTTCAGAATCCTTATTAAAGAATATTCGTCATAACACTAAACATATTTTCATTGTAAAAAAGCTTGAAGCTCATCGAATAAGTCATATACATGAATTGTTGGATAATCTTACACCCCGACACGTATATATAGGACAAGGGGTGAAAATCAAGAAAATACGAGAAACAATAAAGCGGAATTCAATTAACAAAAGAATTTTTGATAATAAAACAATGAAATATCAGAGTAAATAACTATATTTGCAGTTGTCCACTTTTGTTTGACAACGTTACAAGGTGGTGGCACAATATGCTCTCTCTCTGGATACGATCAGCCAATTGGTGTGAGTGATTACCAACTCTCAAAGGCTATTCCTGAGAATCTGAAATCAGTTTTACCTACGGTAGAGGAAGTTGAAGAGGAATTTAATAAATTAGTAGATAAAGAATAGATTTATAATATCTGATAAAATTAATAAAAGGAATTGAAGCAATAGTCATATTATTCCTAATGATTAGACTCTTTTTATTAGTCTTTCTTATACAATAAAACATATATAACATGTCAAAACTTAACATAGACCAGAAGACCATTAAGGGTCTTTTTGCAGATAAGAAAACTGATTTTCTTATCCCTGATTATCAACGTCCATATGCTTGGGGTGAAGCTGAATGTCAAACTCTTTGGGATGACATTTTTAGTTTTGCTATCCCAGAAGATGATGCAACCAAATTCCGGCAGGATGAAGAATATTTTCTGGGACCAATAGTCACTTTCAAAAATGAAATTGGTAAACAAGAAATTATAGATGGACAACAACGCCTCACAACCTTAATGCTTTTATTGAGGGCTTTCTATGAACGTTCTGGAATGATGCAGGATAAAGGTACTAAAAGTATGAGGAAGATGATAGAGCAATGCGTTTGGAAAACAAATGAATTTGATGAACCGAATAAAGATGCTCTGAAAATAGATTCTGAGGTTGCTACTGATGATGATAAAGAAGAATTTTTAGATATTCTTAAAGATGGAATTGCTCCCAACAATTTCAAAAGTAGATATGCTGAGAACTATCGTTTCTTTCAAAAGAAAATAGATGATTTCTTAGCAAACTACCCAACATTCTTCCCATATCTGCCTATTAGAATTCTTGGTAATTGTATTCTGCTACCTATAGAAGCAGAAAATCAAGATACAGCATTACGCATCTTCTCCACATTAAACGATAGAGGGAAACCTCTTTCTGATGCTGATATTTTCAAAGCAGAGTTTTATAAATACTACTCTCGTAATGGCAAGAAAGAAGACTTTATAGAGAGATGGAGAGAATTGGAACGCTTATCTTCTTTGACTTTTAACTCAAACAAGGATTCTCCATTAGATGAACTTTTCACGCTGTATATGTATTTCCTGAGAGCTAAACAGCGAAATACTAATACAACAACAGAAGCTTTACGCAAGTTTTATGAAAAGGATACATACAAAGCATTGAAAAGTGAAACAACTTTAGATGAGCTTGAAATTCTAATAAAATTTTGGTATGATGTTAATAATCAAGACTTAAATAGATTTTCAGATAAAATTCTGAGGCTCCTATTTGTGCTAAATTATGCGCCTAATGGTATGTGGTACTATTTTGTATCAGTTTATTTTATGCATAACAAACACTCAGATGGTACGTTAGAAGAAAATGCTTTCTTAAAATTCTTGGAACGAACAATTGGATTTATTTGGGCATACGCACTTACTAATCCAGGTGTAAATGCTCTTCGTACTCCTATTTATCGCGAAATGGTTAATCTAATTAATGGTAAAGAAGTAACATTTGCTGATTTCAAGTTTGATAGGTCCAATCTCGAAGGCATAATTAAAAATTATAGATTTCTGAACCAGAGACAAATAACCCGATCAATGATTACTTGGTGGGCTTATCAGAATAGTCAACAAGTATTACTTCCTCTTGAAAGTAAATTCGACATCGAGCATATATATGCAAGGAATCGAGTGAAACATGAACCTTTAAAAGATGAATGGAATGCCGAACTTATCGGGAATAAATCATTACTTGAACAGCGCATCAATATTCGAGCTTCAGACTATAGGTTTGCAGATAAAGTAAAGTATTACAGAGGTTTGCAAGGAGGTAAGGGAGAAAAGGAACAGACAAGTATCTCTGAACTCTTGACAATAGCTAACAAGAAAAATGATTTTACAGAAGATGACATTCTAAATCGCAATGAAACAATAATCAAAGGGTTCATTACTTATTTAGACCAAAATGAACTTCTAAAATAAAACATAACCCCAGGGAAAATAACCAACTCCTTGGGGGCTTCGTTTACTTCAGTAAGTGCTTCTGGAGTTGAACTTGTTCTTTCTTAATATGCTCTTGCTGTTCAAGTAGTTAGGCTTGCCGTTGCAGGACTTGTTCGTAATCAATAACCTTCTGTTGCATCTGCTGAATGGCTTTGCTATTGCGATGTGTTATAAATATGCTGTCAAGATGGGCGAAGTCTACAGTCGTAGCTTTGCCCTGCATACGCAGATAGCGATAACGCAGGTCGTAATCAGAGGCTGTTTGCAGCTTATTGGCTCCCATACCGAAGAACCAACAACTTACAATAACTAGCCCACAAACTAATAAGAGCAGAACGCGCTCGGCTAATTGCACGCTTGCAAATAGCGAGTAGTTCTTATATTCTACAGGTTTTTGTTGCTTGCTGATGAACTGGTGCAAAGCTTCAAACTTTGGATCGAGTTTCTTGCTCGACTGCGAGAGTGCCTCCAAAACAAAAAGTTGATGTTCTTTGATTTTGGCTTGGGTCTCTTTCGAGAGATGGATTTGCACAGTTTCTTGTGTTTTAATGCTATCTCCCTTTGGATTAGATAGCTATTCAGCAAGAATACAGCGCTCTACAAATCGTCTCGTTTCTGAAGCGGTTGTTGCAACGAAGAATAGCTTACTGTTATTATCTATCTGATTGAAAATGATGCGGGTATATGGGTATTCCTTATCAAGGGCAGACCAATAATGTATGCGCATCTTTAATATCCATCTTTTCGATATATTCACGAGTAGCTTATGCCTTCAACAATCTTCATCAATATGTTTATATACAACAAACGTTATATTTATATGATGTAGTCTTCACAGCCTTTATCAACAAGATTATACACGTTAGTATAATTTGTTATACTAAATGGTATAATCAGTTATACTCATTCATATAATTCATTATACCGATGTGTATAATATAGAAAAACTTATATGATAGACATAGATATACAGAATGAAGGGCGAGTGGTAAGAGAGAAGAATAGGGGAGCTACTTATTTGTAGCGTTTCATACGCATAAGTGTAGGATAATGTTCTTCATAGTAGTCGAACTCGATGCTTTTGCCGTCGTATCCGTTTATGATGAAGGCATTGCGAATGTTCTGTTGCTCTTCCTCAGTAATGGCGCGGAGTTGTTCCTTAACGTGGTAATAAGTGGCAGAACCGAAACATTGCATAACGCTCAACCGAACCCTTCGCAGGTCGGCAGTGCGCACATTGTCGTAGATGCGAGAAATGCCCCATGCGTAGCGTTCTTTATGGTCGAGCATAAAGAGTGGGCAAGTTCCGTTGGTTTTTATTACGTTAGGATTGGTTATCATATACCAATTTTGTGTGTTGTCCGCAAGCATAGTGTGGGCGGTGTGGCGCAGACATTCGTTTGCTTGTTTACAATGTTCGCCACTGCAATGGGCAAAGTCGGCATCCAATTGGTTGTATTCTTCCAAGGTCATAATGTTTATGTTTTAATGCGTGTATAGGTTTGTTCTAACAGATACAAAGATAGCTATTATTTCGCTATCTTGCAAAACCTGAATAAAATAGTCATTTTTTTCGGGTAATTATATTGAAAATTTACCTTCTACATAACATTTTAAGATAAATTTATTAACTTTGCATCGTCTTCCATTAAAGCATATAACATATTTGCTAAAAAGCTTCACAATCACAGCAGAAACAAAGAGTAATTTTTAATACTATCTAGAAAATGAGCACAGTTTTCTACAGTGAGGACGTACGGCGATAGTCGGAGTTATATTGCTTTGTGTGGGGAGGTATCAATTGGTTAATCTAATTAAAAACTTAAATATCGTAGATTATGAAAAAGATTCTATCTGTTGCATTTTTACTAATGTTTTCTGTAGCTTTGCATGCACAAAAGGAAGTAACGAAATTCTTAGGCATTCCTGTTGATGGGAGTAAGAGTTCGATGATTCAGAAACTGAAAAATAAGGGATTTGTGTATTACCCCTCTGCTGATTACTTGGAAGGGGAGTTCAATGGACAGCAGGTCGATGTGTTTATTGCAACGAATAACAACAAGGTTTACCGAATAATGGTATGCGACAAGAATACTTACGACGAAGGACAAATAAAGATAAGGTACAACACACTGTGCCGCCAGTTTGCAAACAATCAGAAGTATGTGCCGATTTCTGCCGAGGAGTTGTCGGAAAGAGAAGATATTTCTTATGAAATGACTATAAATAAAAAACAGTATCAAGCAGGTTACGCTCAATTGCCAGCCGATGACGATTTGACAAAAAGATTGGTGTGGTTTAGAATTTCGGAACGCTATGGGAAATATTATATAGCAATGTATTATGATAATGAGTTCAATCGTGCGCACGGAGAGGATTTGTAAGCGATGATTGATGTGTGGGTTGTTGAATTGGATACAACCTTTCACCTTTCCATTGATAAGTCTGCTGCTATGACATTTGTGCAATGGCACGGTTGATTTTACCACTCAGCTTGATACGGTTAGCTGTAGGCAAACTACAGCCGAAGAGGCGTGCAATACTAGCCAACCCGTACACATATCGCTTTTCTTCTTTGGAGAAAAAAGCCTTTGTTGAATCCCTACTCGTGGACATATTACTGCGTTGTGCAAGGAAAAGTAATTCTTCACCAGTCATCTGCAAACAGGCTTGTCCAATAATTCGTTTATCATCATAATCCAATTGTTTTGAAATGAATAACTCGCCCTTGCGCATAGGGCATTCAGTCAGCTCTGACGGTACAAAAGTAGAGGGCTTTTGATGTTATTCCAAGAAGCTGGGATATAGCGGGAAGTATAGGGAAATGCAAGGAAATCAAGGACTATCAAAAACGCTCAATATATAGTCAAAAAGTGGGCTGTTTTGGACAAAAGCACGTTGTTAATTAATCATCATTGATTGTTTAAGAGATGCCTTATGGTTTCCTCTCACTGGAAAAACTATTTTTAGTAGCGTGAAAGTTCTATTTTTCTTCGTTTTATTCATTATAAGTTCATAACTTTGTAGACAATATCAAGATAAACTATCATCCGATGGGACAGAAGAAAGAGCATAGCAACCTTATTAAGGAACATTTGAAGAAACGAGGTATTACCCAAACGTGGCTCGCCAAAGAATTGGGTATGAGTTTCAGCATCACCAACGCATACGTTTGCAATCGTAAGCAACCTAATCTCGCCATTATTTTCAAAGTAGCGGAATTACTCAGTGTGTCACCAAAAGAATTAGTGAAGTAACTTCAGAGCAGTACAAGCATAAAAACTAACATGAATGAAGCAATAAAGGGAATAAAAAACTTCATATTTGTAGGACTGGTACTAGTGCTGTCCTTTGCTGCTTGTAATAAGGACAATGAGACAACTGAAGCAATTGCATTGACCCAAATGGTGCTTTTGGTGACATTGTGTAGAATGACTCCACAAAGGTTGGTGGTATAATGCATAACACTAAATGACTTCCTAAAACAATGATTTATTTCTAAAAAACAATAATATGTTAGACGGTATAAGAAACTATCTATCAATGGAAAGTACTGGCGCTTTGATGGTGTCGGGCGAATGGGGTTGTGGTAAGACTTATCATATAGAGAAAGTGATAATACCGACCTTACGACAGGAAGGATGGAATCCAGTGAAGGTTTCATTATTTGGTATTGAGTCGGTTAATGAAATACCACTTCGAATAGCAGATAATTATAAACGGGCAGAGAGCGATAAAGGTGAAAGAACAGAGAAGGAGAAAAATAAATCGAGGCTGTGTGGTTGGGGAAAGGAGAAGGTTGGCAAGGTTGTAGCCAAAGGGACACAATTCGCTTCTAGTATATCATGGCTAGAAAGTTTTGTGGACGTGAAAACATTAGTTGGTAACAATAGTGGCTTGCTTTATAAACTTATTCCCACAGAAAATACCGTTATCATTCTTGATGATATAGAACGCGTGATAAATACAATTGATGTTCATACTCTCTTGGGAGTCATCAATGACTTGGTTGAACAACGAGGCTATAAGGTGATAGTGATTGCCAACAACTCTTACATGCAGCAAAAGGGTGAGGCAAAACTTGTGTTCAAAGAAAAGGTGATAGAGAAAACCTTGGTATATGAACCAGATGTGGTGTTCATCTTTAAGGAATTATGTGGGAAGGGCTATTCTTCACCATTTACCGCATTCATGACGGCTCAAAAGGCGGTGGAGGTAATTGATCCGAGTTATCCATCATATAAAGAAGATAAAGGTTTGCTGGTTGAACTGCATAACATCAGAATACTGAAATTCGCATTAGCCCATTTTAGCAAGATTTATGAGGTCTGCAATGCTTTCCTGAAGGATGAGAATAAAGATACTGCTGATAGCTTTCTCCTGTCTTTATGGGCTTGTACGGTAGGTGTTACTATTGAATATAAAAAAGACCGTTTGACCTATAAAGATAGGTTGCAGTTTGCTCAATATGTTGAACTGTCATCAATTGACTGGGAGTTTGGTGACGATGACAGGAAAGCAGACGGATTGTTTGATGAAACGCAAGAAGATGAGGAACAAGAAAAGCAGAAGGAAGAAAAACAACGCGAATATACAAACCGTCGTATTACGTACATCTTTAAGAAGTTGGTGAAAGTTCATAATTTCCCTGTCATTGTTTCACCGCAGATATTTGACTTTGTTACGGCAGGTATGTCATTGGATAAGGAAGGACTAAAAGCGGTGTGGGAAGAATATAAAAATCAAGTGCAAAGGAATAATATAAACCCCGCATATGCACTGTTGCAGAAGTTTATACATTCGCAATGGGATATGAGTAATAAAGAAATGGCGGATGCTGTGATGCAATTGGCGCAGTATGTGGAAGACGGGGAATTCTGTGATAATATGGCATACGTTAATTCTGCTACATATCTTCAGCACTTCTATCCTCTTACCTCTTTTTCTAAGGAGGATATGCAAAAGAAAATTCGCTGTGGCATTGACAAGATGTATGAAAGCATAGATACGCCGAACCTTCTTGATAAGCTAAATCTGGATGTTGTTGAAACTGCAATCCCAAAGGAAAGCCGATGGGTAGTTGAGTATGAACGTGAGAAGATGAATGAAATAACGAAAGCCAATTTAGATGCAGATATTAAAGAGGTGCACCGCCAGTTTATCGAAGACCTACCCACTTTAGCCAATAGACTGACTATTCAGTATGGAGATACCAAGACACCGGATTTCCTAAGTTATCCAATATTAAAGCATATTCCGAAGAAGGATATTACCAAGAAGGTGAATAATATACAGCCCAAAGAAGTGATGGCTCTCTATCAAATACTGAACGGACGTTTCTTACAACAGGTTCCATATCCCGAAGTATATGATGCAGAATTGCCATTTGTGAGGAATTTGGAGCAAGCCTTAGCGCAGAAAAATGACAATAAAACGACCTATGCAGATATTCTGATTGAAGATCATCTGAAGGATGTAATTAAGAAAATACAGAAGTAAGAAGCGATGGTAAAAATAGCTGATTTCAAGAAGTTTGTAGATGGTTTATTGAAGCCAGTGAACAATAAGGCTGGGAAAGTAGATGCCCGTATCAAGGCACTGCTTCCATCTGCCGGTGATGAAATAATTCTGTATAAGGATTTCCAGAGGCTGGGTAAAGGCTTGCTGAGAGAGCAACTACTGGATGGTGTGGATAACCAATGCTATATAGATATAGTGGAGATTATTCATAATTATCTTGGCTGGAATCAAAACGCCATAAAGGGTTTTAGTGCCCCTTGTTGGCAAGACGTGATAGCAGCCTGCAGTGAGGAAATGCCCTTGCCGCAAACAGATTGGTTGAAAGAATATGACAAGGAGTACAGACTGGCAGCAGCGGCAAAGCGGTTGAGAGAGTTTGGTCTCCAAATAAAGATTGAAGGATGCAGCTATGTGACAGAAAATGATGATATAGTTTTTGATGCCTTGATCAAATGGATTCGCGAGGCAGGTGGAAGAAGGTTTTTGAAGATGCTGTTAGCGCAGATGGAATATTTGGAACCTGAAGGAAGATTCTTGACCGATATGAACGGCAATACTCCCAATCCTAAGGATGTGATAATAGTAAAGCCATACAATTATCTTGTAAATTTGGCTTTGGCAAATATCAAAGCAGATGGAGGAAGTAATAGAGAGGCTACAAAGGCATTCGGAAAGGCTATACGACTGGCAACTGATTACTGTTTCCTTAAATACCCTGTTCAGAACTTCGGAAATTTATGGGGAGATTTATTCCACAGAGATAGAGACACGGTGGAGTTTTTTAGGGATTTGGTGTATAAGGAGAGTATTTTTGGATTGACGCAACATTCTGTTTGGTTTACTAAAATGTTCTGTGAGCGTGTACTTATGTATATGCGCGATACAGGAAGGGTATTGGAAGGCGGATACACATTTGATGAATATGAGCGATTGATGAACGATGTCCTTTCTGCTGCGGATACATTGAAATGTGTGGAACTAAAAAAAGACAAATTGAATAAACTGGGAATCAAGGCTATTGAACAATTGATAGATGATGTGTCAGCAAGTGATGACGTATTAAACAAAGGATTCAGAACGCCACTGGATGAAGAAAAAGAGAACGCCTCCAACAAACCACTGATTAAAGCAAATGGTAAGATATATGCCTTGCCTGTTACAATAGGTTCATGGGGGTGGTTTGAGGCTCTGATGACGGTTGTACGTAATCAAGAAAAAGAGGACAACCAGAAAGATATAGATAAGGAAGTCGGAAAGTTGATTGAGAATTATATCAAGGAGAAACTTGATGAAAAAGGCATAACGCATTGCAGTGGCACTTATCCTCCGCCAGAAAAAGGAGAAGCAGATCTTGTGGTTGAGGCCACAAAAGGTATCATGCTTTTTGAGATGAAGAAGAAAAGTCTGACTAGAAAGGCCAAGTCTGGAAATGAGTTTAAGATTGTAGCAGATCTACTGGGAAGCCTTATAGATTCACAGGCCCAATGTTTTAGGACTTCGCATCTTATGATTAAAGATGGGTATGTGGATTTAGATGATGGAAACGGGAATGTGACAAGGGTAGAGAAATAGGGTAGAACGGCTGAGTGCATCTCGATATGTCTAGGTGCTTTTGGTCCACTCCAAGACAGAATGCTTATCAAGAGCATTATGGATGAAATGTGTAATAATCCGTTGACTGCTGAGTATGAGGGCACTGATAAACAAACCATCAAGGATGTTAAGAAGTTCAACAAGGACATGCAGAAATGGATGCCTTTCTTAAACGAAGAGAGAACCAACGGTGATTCTAAAACGAATCCTTACTTCAATAGTTGGTTCTTAGATTTTGAACAATTAATGCTAATTGTGAAGGAATCAAATTCAAACGACGAACTGCAGGCTCGACTGATAGAGACAAAGTACGTAACCACGGGGTCATATAATTTCTATAGAGAGCGCAGAATGGTAAGGATGATGAATGGTAATAAAGGGTAATGTTATGGAGAAGATGGAATTACAGAAGCAGGTATTGTTGTCTTATAGTGTGGTCTATCCAGACCGACACGATAAGATAGAAGACTTGTTGGCTAATGTTCCATCAAACACTGCCATAGAACTTATTTCATATAATCTCTCAAAGAAGGTGAATCAGTTTATTGGTGAGCATGATTTCGACATTTGGACACCATGGATAATGAAAACGCGAAATGATGTAAAGAATCCTGTTGGTCAGTATGCTCAACAATATAACCTTGGGAACTATGCCCTTATAGATAAATATGCTATGCTTCTGCTTATTAGCAGACTTTTGACTTGTTATAATGGGAGAAATGAAGAATTGACAGAGGATGACTTGTCGAACCTGTTCTTGGCATATATGCTCTGTTGCGATGAGCGTCTAGCAATGAATGAGAAGCTGCCTAACAACAATATGAAGGCAGAAGAGTTTGTAGAGTCTTATATGCCAGATTACTTGAAGAGTAATAATATTGAAGCACCAAGAGATTATAGGCTGTTGATGATAAAGTGCTATATGCTCTTGATAGAATTCCCAAAGTTTAACACTCGGTTTACAAAATATGTTGATGAATTCTGCAAGGAAAGGGATATACCCAGTGCTAAGTATTATTTAGATGAGATCTTCCTGACTTTTATGAAAATGGGAGAAGAGGATTTCTCCAATTGCAGAATGGCTATTGATGAGAATCAGAAGGATGCTTGCCGTTTCTATGATTCGTTGACATTAAATCCATCGCATTATCAACATGATATGGATTTTCTGATGATGAAGGAAAAGCCTCTGATTAAGACGGGGCCCAATATCTACAACTTTATGTTTATGAAGATGTTTCTGGATAAAGCGTATACTGGACTTCTTTTTGATATGAAGGATGCCTTAGTTAAGAGGGGAGTGTTGGCTCCTACAATGGGTTATGCTAATCTTCGGTCGTTTTTAGGTGAGGAGTTCTCGGAACGGTTCTTCTTTTATTCCTTGATGAAAAAATGCTTTGGTTTGAATTATGTGAATTACAGTGGAGAAGAGCTGGAAAAGGCTCTGGGGAAGGGAATGCCAGACTATTATCTGAGACGTCAAAATAGGATATTCGTATTTGAATGTAAGGATGTTCAGATGGCTGCGAAAAAGAAATTAAGCGGTGATTATGAGACGATAAAAAAAGCAATTTTTGAGAAGTATGTCACAAATTCCAAGGGACGTGCGAAAGGGATTGGGCAGTTGGCAAATGTAATTATCGAAAAGATACCAAGTATATTGAGCGAAGTTGATAAGTCGGCTCCCAATAGTGTGATATTTGTCTATCCCGTAATAGTATACTTCGATGATTGTTTTGATGTGGAAGGCCCGAACTATTTGCTAAATAAAGAGTTTCAACGAATCATTAGTGAAAAGAATGTTACAGCAGATTACGAAGTGAAGGATGTAGTGATGGTGAATATTGAGCAGTTGATGAGACTAGAAAATTTCTTTGCTGCTGAAAAGTTAGATTTGGCTTATCTAATAAATAGCTATATTGAGTATAAGGAAGAGTTTGAGTTAAATCAAGTGTTTCCTTTCAATAAATACATATTTCAAGAAGCGAGAAGGGTTGGGTATGAGTTGAAAAAGACACGTTGGTTTGATGAAGTCTTTGAGAATTTGAAGATAATGGATAGGAAAGGGCTGTGATGAGTGGGCTCGCACAGAGAAGGAATATGGTCCACCACTCTTTTTTACAATTGAAGCTGTGCTTGTGACTATCCAAATAGAAAACACCCAACCTTACATTTTCGGGTGTAATAAAGGGTGTAAATCACGTAACTCGTTGATTTACACCCTTGTTTGCGGAGAGAGAGGAAAATGACCATTCCGCTGCAACTCCTTGTATCATAGTCTTTTATTTTTTTATCCTTTTTAATTGTAGCCATATTGTAGCCACAACAGAGTATTTTGAGAGTACACGCAGATACTGCTACCCGAAATGCGCACTTGCATTTCTTGGGTTCAAAAGTACAAAAAAGTAGAACATCCTCCAAATTATTGTGGGAAAATGTTTTAGAAATCTTTTGGCTACAATTTTCAGTGCATGGTGCAAGTCTATATATATAGATAGACCTTGCACCATGCACTGACAGTCCCAAAGGTGTGATTGATTGATATGGCAGGCTCAATATTTTCGCCTACGTATTGGGCAACACGGCAACAAATAACGCATAATGTAAAAAATGCAAAATGGCAATATAATGCCAATATTGGCAATTTAATATTCTTCCTAAAGCCTTATTTGTTAGGAACTTTGCGACATTATTTCCAATAAAAAAGACGGATACATATGAAGACAAACAAACGAAACTCCGGAAGTAACGCAAAATTCTACATTGTACTTCCAACGCTTGAGAGTTTGCTCTCCACCTGCAACAACTGCAAGCTTAGGGCAGATCATGCTGACATGGAATATTCCAACTTTATGAAACATTGTAAGATGCAGACCGACCTTCGCATCAACACCTATGCCAGATGTGCGGCAGCCTTCGATATGGACGTGCTCCTGATACATCTCCCCAAGGGTATGATTGAGTCTATGATAGCAACCACGCCCCATAAAAGCTTACGCTTCTCCACAATGGAGCAGGAAGATCTCATCGTCATTCTCAATCGGCTGTGCAAGCTGGAAAGTAGAAGATTTAAGCAGCATCTTATGCAGTTATTGCACCAATTGGGGAAGGACTCTGAATTTCCAGACGGATGATAATCCACGGAGAGCAACAATTCAATCCTAAACTGAAAAGAGAAGCGGCATATGACAGAAGAAGACAATTTACAAAAGACGGTAATTGCAGAGTTACGCTCACTAAGGAACGACATGGAGCGGATAGCCGGCTTTATCGTGGAAATGAGACGCGACTATTCCGTTTTGGAGGATAAGATGGAACTCAGTTCCTCCGACGTCATCAGACTCTTGGGCATTTCGCGGGCATCCCTTGCCCGATGGAGGGACACCAACGCAATCCCGTTCAGATATGTGTCATGCAACCACGTTGCCTATCCGTTCAAGGGACTTTACGTCGCCGTCAAGAGCGGGCGTGCTTCATTCAAGGGTTTCAGACGAGTGGAAGCCCTACAACGGCTCAACGCCTACAAGGATGGTGTCCTTAAAGGATATATGGGTGATGGTCAAACTTTATTTGAGGAGCTATGAACATCAAAGAAGAAATACTGAGCCGAACCGACAAAGGACTGGATATATTCTGCTTCTATATGCCCATCGACTTTGTGCCAAAGCGCAATTTCCGAAATCCTTTGTATGACGACAGGCGTGCATCGTGTAATATCTATCTCGACAACAAGTCCGGCTGCTACCGAATGAAGGACTTTGGCAACGATGCCTACTCAGGCGACTGCTTTTGGTTTGCAGCCACAATGCTCGGACTGGACGTGAGGAAAGACTTTGTTAAGGTGCTTGAAACCATAAATCGGGACTTGCAACTGAATATTTGCATTGAAAGGAAAGAACATAGTAATCTCCATACAATGATGATGAAGCCTTGCAAACCAACCTTAGTACAACCACCTAACCAGCTCAAGAAGATGGAAGGTACAAAGTGGTACAAGCTAATTGAGCAATCTTTCAATGTCAAAGAACTAGACTATTGGGAGCAATATGGTATTGATACTAAGACTCTGCAACGTTTTCATGTAAAGTCGCTTGCTCGCTATGAGTCTGTCTCCAATCAGGGAAAGCCGTTTACTCTTGGTTCAACACATGAAGATCCGATGTTTGCATACAGTATGGGGAAGTTTGTAAAAGTCTATCGCCCTAAGAGTAATCTGCGCTTTCTTTATGGGGGTGAGAAAGTGAACGACTATGTCTTTGGCTTCCAGCAGCTGCCCAGCAAAGGGGATGTTGTTTTCATCACAGGTGGGGAGAAAGACGTGCTTTCACTTTCGGCTCATGGTTTCAACGCCATCTGTTTCAACAGTGAGACGGCACAGATTCCTGAGAATATCATCGAAGGATTGCAGCTTCGCTTTCGACACATTATTATATTGTACGATACGGACGAAACAGGTGTAAGGGAAGCTAAACGGCAGACAGATGCACTTGCTCAATACAAGGTATTGAATCTAACCTTACCATTGCAAGGGGGTAAGTCGGAGAAGGATATATCGGACTTCTTTGCCTTGGGCAATGAAGCAAAGGACTTGAAAGTGCTTCTTAATGATATGTTCACCAATATGTATGCACAGACGATGATGATATTGCAATCTTGTGAGATAGACTACGATAATCCGCCAGACGCTTCAAAGTCGGTGGTGGCAGTAAATGGTGTTCCGCTCGGTACGCAGGACAATCTGTTTTGTATCACAGGTGGAGAAGGAACAGGAAAGAGTAACTATATTGCTGCTATCCTTGCTGGCACACTTGGTTCAGAAAGATTACAGGCAGAGCAAACCTTGGGATTGGAGGTAACCGCCAACTCCAAAGGGTTGGCAGTTCTCCACTACGATACAGAGCAATCGGAGGCACAACTCTATAAGAACTTGGAGAAGACACTTCGCAGGGCTGGTGTCAAGTCCGTGCCAGAGTTTTATCATTCCCTCTATCTGGCATCGCTATCGCGCAAGGACAGACTGAAGATTATTCGTGAAAGTATGGACTTGTTCCATCACAAGCACGGGGGAATACACCTTGTGGTCATTGACGGTATAGCAGACTTGATACGCTCCGCCAACGACGAAACGGAGAGTATAGCCATTGTGGATGAACTCTACCGCTTGGCAGGCATTTACAATACTTGTATCATTTGTGTACTCCATTTTGTACCTAATGGTATCAAACTAAGGGGACACATCGGGTCGGAACTGCAACGCAAGGCTGCGGGCATTCTCTCCATCGAGAAAGATGACAATCCAGAATACTCGGTTGTCAAGGCTCTGAAAGTGCGTGATGGAAGCCCGCTGGATGTGCCGATGATGCTCTTTGGCTGGGATAAGAAAGCCGATATGCACGTTTATCGTGGGGAAAAGTCGAAGGAGGATAAAGAGAGACGCAAGACCGATGAGCTGTTGTCTGTTGTAAAGTCTGCATTCCGTATCAAGCTAAGACTTTCATACCAAGAGTTATGTGATGTATTGATGCGTGAAATGGAAATCAAGGACCGAACGGCAAAGAAGTACATTGCCTATATGAAGGAGCAGCGTATCTTGTCGCAAGACACAAGTGGTAACTATCAAAAAGGAGAATTATGCCATACATAGAACATACTTCAGAAAAGGATTGGTGCAAGCGATTGTTTGACAGATTGAAAACTGTCGAGAATAAACTCGATCAACTGCTTGTACTGAAAGAGCAGTCTGTTGATACAACTACCCATCCGCCTCTTAAACCGGAGTATCTTGACATCATCGACGTATCGAAAATTCTCAAAGTGGAGCAAAAAACCATCTACAACTGGGTATGGGCTCACAAAATACCATATCTTAAAGCTAACGGAAGACTTCTTTTTCTTCGTGAAGAGATAGACGAAATGCTACGCAAGCGTGATGAATGGTAATCATCTTTCACGATATGAATATATATTTTGTTATGTAAATGCTTGCGTTTACATAACAAAATATGTATCTTTGCACAAAGATTGAATTGTATGACAAGCAAGGGTATTAAGAAGAAAATATCAGAATTTGAAATGGGAAAAGTCTTTAAGTTAGAAGACTTAGGGCTTTTGCACACCGAGCATCAAGCAGCAGTGATGACTTTACGAAGACTTGTGGAAAAAGGAGAAATAGAGCGGCTCAGTCCGGGTCTCTACTATAAACCTAAAATAACACCTTTCGGAGAAGTCGGACCTACTATGGAAGAAAGATTTCGGGATTTATTATACAAAGATAACCGCCCTATAGGTTATCTGACAGGATTCTACGCCTTCAACTTATTGGGACTTACCACACAGCAATCTACCACCCTCGAAATTGGGACAAACTTCCCTCGTCGAAATAGAAAACGAGGTATGTATGCAGTTCGGTTTGTAATACAAAAGAATAAGATAAACAAGGAGGTTATTGATATGCTACGCCTGTTGGATTGCCTTAAATGGATAAAAAAGATACCCGATACGACTGTTGACCAATCCTATTCTCGTTTGAAGAATTTAATAAATGCCTATTCTAAAAAAGAACAGGAGCGGATAGTGGAACTTTCGATGAAATACTCTCCTTTAACTCGTGCCCTGCTGGGTTCGATGCTTTCTGACAAATCATTGACAGATAAATTATATCAATCGCTTAGTCCGCTAACGCAATTTAGGATTGGACTTTCACCATCACTCGCAAAAAAACAATGGAACATACAATAGCCAAACAACTGCATTTGGAAAAAGAAAATTTCAGAGACCTGCTTCATGCCGCTTCTGAGGAACTCACCATCCCTATCCAACTGGTAGAGAAGGATTACTACATCTCGTCCATACTTCGTGCTCTTTCTGAAAGTAGTTATACCGAACAGATAGTATTCAAAGGTGGTACATCCTTGTCTAAGGCTTATCAACTGATAAACAGATTTTCCGAGGATGTAGATTTTGCTGTCATAAGCGAACACATGAGTGGTAATCAAGTAAAAATGCTACTTTCGCACCTCATGAAAGAAGTTACAGCTAATTTGAAAGGGGATTTAGGTTTCAGCGATATTTCCAAAGGCTCAAAATATCGGAAACAGGCTTTTCTCTACGATACTCAAATAGGATTGGATGAATTATCCAACCCTGTACCAGCAAGAATTATAGTGGAAATCAGTGCATTTGCCAATCCATTTCCCCATGAAATACGAATAATTGAGCCGTTTGTAACTACATTTCTGAGAAAGAAGGGGATGAGTTCCTTTATAGAACAGTATAATCTTGCACCCTTTGAGTTAAATGTGTTGTCACTCAGACAAACCTTATGTGAGAAAGTCGTATCGCTCATTCGTTTTTCAATGAGCGACACTCCATTAGCATCATTGACATCCAAAGTACGTCACTTCTATGATTTGGATGCACTCCTAAGCATAGAACAATTACAAAACTATATTTCCAGCGATGCGTTTGTGTCAGATTTGACAACACTGATAAAACACGATCAGCAAGCCTTTGATGAGCCAAGAGGCTGGAGGCTTTTGGACAACCTAAATCAATCTCCCTTGATAAAAGACTTTGAAAATATGTGGAGTTCTCTAGCACCGAAATATATTGAAAATTTATCAAAAATCGCATATCGCAAGATACCATCACCAGATAATATAAAATCCTCTTTCACCAAGATTCTCCACTCGATAGAAAATATTGATTTAGGACGGCAAGAGAATTAACATTTAGGAAAGAACGAGTGTTCAGAAGGAAAATCTCTTTTGTTTTACTGAAAAGCCCCAAAAGTTAGAAATAAGACTTTTGGGGCCCAGTATTTCAGAATTATATGTTTTAATGCCGCCATTTCGAACAAAAACCCTGTGAGCGATTATCTGCTTCTTGTGTCTGTTCATTACTATTTTTTATTGACATAGAAGTCTCATCATCGGACAGACTATTCCCCTGTTCCTCTTTATCATCTTTGTTCGCAGTAAGTGTTAAAGCAATTTTTCTGTCCAGCTCTGCCGACTGCCCTTTGAGTGAGCGAAGCTCGTCCTCTTTCTTCCATGTCTCATTAGCAATAGCAGTGTAGATTTCCTTATTGGCTGCCACCTTTTCTTTCTCCTTTTCATGCGATTCTATCACTTTCGGGATGCGCCCCAGTGCACCCAAGAAATTCTCACACGCAAGTTTCGGATCTGTAGCCAGCTTACCATTATTATAGGTATAATAGATACTCTCCTGCCCTTTGACGAAGAAACGATTCACGGAGCAGTCAAACAAGTCCTTTGAGGTACTCTCCGTCTTCACCATAATGGAAAAGCCATAAGTCTCACCGATTTTATTGTACTCACCTTTGGTGCGTGCCTTGTCGTTAATCTCCTGCAGGCGTGCGGCAATGACCTTGATGTCCGTGCTGTCCTCTACACCTTTGATGACCAGTTTGTTGATGGGATTGCCATCTGCATCACGTTCCACACGCTTCTCAAAGCAAGCCAAGTCTTCCTTTGCTTCCTTGATCTTGTCCGAATGGAAAGACACGGAGCTGTCAATCTCTGCCAGCTTCCCCGTTGCAGCATCACGCTCACGGAGGAAGTTCTTGCGCTCGGATTCCAGAGTGGCAATCTTCTTGTCAAGTTTGGCTTTCTCCAAAAGGTCGGTATTGCCCGAAAGCACTGCCACATATTCGGAGAAGTTCATGCCGCAGTCCTCGTCCATCGCCCCCTCGTCAATGGTACGGCTACCGAGCGTGTTGGTCTTCAGCTGATTGATGAAGAGCTGTTTGTTGTGTAGCAGATTGAATTTATAACTGTCCAACGACCGCTCCACGGCATAGATAATCACATCGACCTTATTGTCTGCAAACTCCTTGGCAACTAAATTGCCTTTACGGATTGCTCGACCGTTGCGCTGCTCCAAATCAGAAGGTCGCCAGGGCGTGTCAAGTTGATGGACCGCCACTGCACGCTGCTGGGCATTGACACCCGTTCCAAGCATAGAAGTAGAACCGAATATAATACGGATGTCTCCACGATTCATAGCATCGACCATCGCTTTCTTGGCTTTCTCGTTCTTGCACTCCTGAATGAAGCGTATCTCATAGGACGGGATACGATAGTCCTCTACCAACTTACGCTTTATCTCAGAATAGATGTTCCATTCTCCCGGCTTGTAAGTCCCCAAATCAGAGAAAACAAACTGTGTACCTTTCTGTGCATCGTACTTTTGGTAATAGTCATTGAGCAGCTTCGCACAATGGCTTGCCTTGTTGTCGATATGATCTGAGTACCCATTTTCATCTATCATGCGTAAATCAAGGCTCATCTTGCGGGCGTAGTCTGTGGCAATAAGCATCTTCGCCCTTTCCTCACTCTCACTAAGCGGTGCGCGTCCTAAAAGCGTGGCATTGCCTGTTTTGGCAAACTCCATCAGCTTGCCAATAAATTCCTCCTGCTTGGGCGTGGGCGGTATGTTATGCAGTATCTCATTCTTCTCGGGTCTATCAATTCCGATGTCCTTGGCAGTTCTGAAATCGCAGATCTCCGCATAGAAAGCAGCCAGCTCTGGCACCTTAATGAACGTCCTAAACCGCTCTTTCTGTATGATGTCATTCGTGATGGAGAACTCATAGTCTGTCGATTTCTTGGCAAAGACCGCTGCCCATGCGTCAAAGCTGTTGATGCCTTGCTTTTCTAATGCCTGCGGACGAAGATACTTGAACAGGAGATACAACTCCGTCAGACTATTTGAAATGGTCGTTCCCGAAAGGAAAGTCGCTCCCAAGTCCTTGCTGGACCTCTCCTGTATGGTACGAATGGCAAAGAGCATGTTTAAGGCACGCTGTGAGCCATCAGGATTGCCCAAACCCGACACACGGTCATGGCGTGTGTTGAACATCAGGTTCTTGAATTGGTGCGATTCATCTACAAAGAGGTGGTCGATACCCATCATCTTGAAATCTACGGCATCGTCCTTACGCTCTGCGATGCTATCCTGTATGTTCTGTAACTTGGCTTCAAGTGTCTGTTTGCGCTTCTCCAATCCTTTGAGCATTCCACGAGAGATGTCTCTTCCTTGTTGCCGCAACACCTCGAGGTTCTCTTCCACGGAGTCCAGTTCCTTTTGCATAATCGCCTCCTGTATCTCCAATGCCTGCGGTATCATGCCGAACTGTTCGTGCGTGAGAATAATACAGTCCCAGTCGTTGTTCTTGATGTCGTTGAAGATTCGTTGACGGTTCTGCTTGTTGAAATCGTTCTTGCCCGGATATAGAATCCTTGCATTGGGATAAGCCTTTCTAAAGGTATCGGCAATGTCAAAGACATTTGCTTTCAGACCGATAATCATCGGCTTGTTTGCCAGTCCCAATCGTTTCATCTCGTAGGCAGCCGTACACATGATGAGCGTTTTGCCCGCTCCCACCTCGTGGTCGCAGATACCGCCACCGTTGGTTTTGAGCATCCACACAGCATCCTTCTGGCTCTTGTAGAGGTCAGCAATACCCAATCGTTTGAGGTCAAGGTCGGGGAACGTCTGGTGCGTTCCGTCAAAATTAGGGCGTACAAAACAGTTGAAAAGGCGGTTGTAACGGTCGGATAACTGCTGCTTGAACGTGTCAGGTGTGCGTCCGAGCCAATCGACAAAGCCCTGCCTGATTTCCTCAATCTTGGCATTTGCCATCTGGATAGCATGTCCGTCCCTTACTTTGATGGTTTTGGTCTCTCCCGTAACCTTGTCCGTCACCTCCTTGCTCTTGTTGATGTCGGGAATGGTATTGTGTAGGGCATGCTTTAAGAGATTGATACCGTCATAGCGGCGGAACTCGCCCTGTACGGCATACTTGTGCCAGATATTAGCATTCTTTCGGTCGCAGACAATGGAATACTCGTCCATATTGGAATGGTAGGACACGCTAATGTCCGTCCCGAAGAACTCCGAAGCGAACCTGCCATAGACTTTGGCAGGTATCCAGCGTTCACCGAGATTAAAGTCAAGGTCTGCAAATGGAATGGGTGTTGGCGTGGCTGCACGCAAGGCAGCAAGGCTCTGTTTTGCCTCTTCGCGGTTGGGATGATCCAAGAGCCACGACTCGATACGCTCAGCCTTCTCTATTACATTGCCCGAAATGAACTTGTCCGCTACCTCGTAGGCATTCTCTTCGGGATTGAAATAGATACGACCTTCCAAGGAAGAAATAATGTCGTTCTCTTCCATATCAGGTAAAAGCGAACTCATGTAGTCAAGTTCCACCGTGCCGTACTTGTTGAGCGATGCACCCAGTGCCTCCATCGGGTCTGCGGCAACGGACAGTTCGGTGGTGGAAAATGCCGTAGGATGGTCAAAGATATCCGCCTTGACGTACCTGCCGTTCTCAGAGCGTTCCAAGAACAGCATTTCCACGCCTGTAGCATCCATCTTGATGATGTCGGTGTTCGCCTTTTGGTTAAAGTAGCCCCAACAGGATACATAATCATCATACAGGTGGTTGAGCCTGCTGCGGTCTTCCCTGTCTTCTGCATGGTTCTCTGCCTCGTAGTCATAGAGACGATGATAGCACTCCCGTATCTCGATATAGGCTTTGAGACGGGAAAGCTGCGCATACGGCAAGTCCATCGGGTTAAAGGTTGGATGTCGCTTTAAGTCAGAAAGAAAGCCTATCTGTCCCTTCTGCACGACGATGGAGCCGTCTCTCAGGTGAGAGTCCGGCGAAGAGAGAAAAGGGCGTGGGGAAGCGTCAAACTCCTTTCTGACTTCCGCTATAGGTTTTGGCTTGCGCTCCTCGGCTTCGTTCATGAAGTCGAAAAGTGACGGCTCACGTGAAGAGGAAGAAGCCTTTTTCCTACTACTACGGGTACGGCGTTGAGGAATGATTGCTGCCTTTTGTACCTTGCTGTCCGATGATTTCTGGGGAGCAGTTTGAGTTATAGGATGGCGCACCTGTGAAGTTCCTGAATTATCCTTGATTTCATGGTTCACACGGGTAACTTCTCTTGTCCAAAGGCTGTATTCCTCCGGGGCAAACAGTGACAGCTGCTCTGGTTGTCCGATGTCTTCCATGTTATTGTCCACCACTGGATGATGATCGTCGTCAAAGAATATTGTCTGCCCGTTCATCTCTCTTGGGGCTTCAATATCCGTACGGATTTCCTGTTGTTCCTGCTCGTATTGATGATGAAGTGTCAAGGCAGGTACACCTTCGGGAGCAGGTTCTATAGTTATGGAAGGCTGTCCTGATACTGATTGTTGTGGGGCGGACTCCGATGATGACGGCTGTAATGGGATTGTCTCTCCGCCAGAAATGGTATCTTCCATTATCTGCGTATCGTTCTCAGAAGCAATGGCTACAGTTTCCTTAACCTTATCGTTTATCTCTGTTTTTGTTACTACTTCTTCCTTGATTTCCTCCGCTACCACTTCTTCTTTGGTATATTGTCCCCTGACTATTTCTTCCAGTTCGGCTATCTCATGCAATTTCTTAGGAGAGAAGTACAGGTCACGTTCAATGCCCAATCCTCTTACTTTCACGCCTTCCATCTCATCGAGGGACATATTGCCAAGCTCCCAGCCGTAACCCATCGTGACGGCACCGAAACCAATACGGCTCTTGGGGTCATACTCCAAGAGGTAGGCTGTGTATGCTCCCATAGGGAAGAAATAGCGTGCGTAGGCAACCTTATCGCCTATGAGTTCCTTTTCCGTGCTGTAAAGTTTTGGTAGTTGCTTCCTGATACTGTCGGGCATGAGGTTATAGGCATCGTTTATTCCCTTGTCTTCAGTCTTTGTCTTCTCTGTTTCTTCTTCCCGACTTATGGTAATACCCAACTTGCGAAGCTGTTTCTCTGCTTCCGCCTCTCGCTCTAC
>ENA-OWND01000454-OWND01000454.1-metagenome-genome-assembly--contig:-NODE-454-length-28891-cov-3.965113_pt1 | contig 28891 bp, 36 predicted proteins | sample MGYA00245342_ERZ651119 | MGnify/ENA primary metagenome ERZ651119 (study PRJEB26857, sample SAMEA4031756) | metagenome | biome: human; feature: oral; material: saliva | place: Philippines | collected 2014... | reverse complement strand
TTGGTGACGAAAATCGTACCCGCGGCTAATCCTGCCACTAGAAATGGAAACGCCAATATTGTGATGAAGCCGTCTGCGATATCTTGTTTATTGGCCACTTCCACTAGCGATGGTCGGCTACCGACACCCGTCAACCACTGCGGAAACACTTGGTGTGTGAACAACCACCAACACAAAATTAGTAGTGCAAACGCAATAATGAATGCAATCGTTTGTGTCACAGCATAAGATACCTTTTTATCTTTCATCGGTGTAATGTTCGGGTTCCATGCCCAACGTCCAATGACATATGCATTGGCAATACAGATGGACGCAATGATAGCTGTTAATGTAAATGCCATGGGTTAATCTCCTTTCGTTGGTGTAACTAATTGTTGTAATTGTTCTTTGACTTGTTCTTTGGTTTGTGTTTGTTGTGTCCGTTCTTGGATTTGTTGTCGTACCTCGTCAGGGTTTGTGACTTCATACTCGACAACCAATTTGTTCGTCGTCCATTGTTGTACGATGCGGTCTCTATCAACCACTAACGTTTGTTTGTGTTCCATTTCAACCAAGGTCACCTTCACGATACGGATTTTGGCAAACCCATAGTATCCTGTGTCAGGTTCGAATCCGTTGATTTCTACCAGTTCAACCTCTTCGACGTTGGGTATCTGCATCGTTGTATCGTCTTTAGCGACACGGTAATCAGATTTCGCCATGTTTAATGCGTACATAGTATCGATGTCGGCAAGGTTCTTCCATCCTTCGTTAGTGTTTTTCTCAACCGTGATACCTTTGTCATTTTCATACAATACAGATGTTGCGCCGGACGGTTCTACGAAATACTGTGTAGCGTATGTATATCCTAAACCGTTGTTTTCGTATACGATGTGATTGAACACACGTTGACCAGCGACACTCACACCGAAAATGGCAACCGTCAAGAGTGCAGACCCGATAACCATCTGACCGAATATCGTCTCATCGGTTCGGATTCCTAGGTGGTGTAACGCCACTGCGACAAACCCGATGACAGCCATCCCAGCAAGCATATATCCGAGCGTGGTGCTCAACGGTTCTCCGCTCGTTTTCGCAATTGTCACCGGGAAGATTGGAGTGACATGGACGATGACTGCACCCACGAATAACAATACAGACAACGCGATAGTGGCCGCATTGATTTTAATGGCAAGAATGATGACGATGGCGATTGCAATCGCCATAACAACACCTTGTGCGTAAACTCCTTCCATGTTACCCCTTTCCTTCCATTGTTACAAATTGTTGCAATGTTTCTGTATTGTGTTGTTTTTCAAGTTTTCGACGTTCGATTTCGTCTTTGTTTGTGATTTCGTACTCGATGACCATTTTGGTGCTGCGTTTACGCTTTAATGGTCTGCTCTCGTGTGTACCTGCACGCAACTTGAAGGTGTATTCTTCTTCGACAAGTGTCGCTTTGATGACACGAACATTCGTCTCATATTTCCACGTTGTATCTGGTTCGTATCCAGTTTTCTCCACAAACTCAGTATGCGTTACGCTTGGCACAGGAACAACGGCGTCTCCTTTGGCAACAAAGTACCAACCGTAATCGTTCATTAGTTTGTCTAATGTGTGGATGTTTGAGAGTATCACCCAATCATAATGGGCCTCTTTTACGAGTGTGATACCCATATCATTTTCGTATAGTACTTTTGTGACGTCTGTTGGTTTCGTTTCTCCAACACCGAAGAATTCAACCACCGCTCCCCACACCATCAAGAGGAGTACGATACAGTAAATGATAGTCCAGATGGTTTCCGTCGTATTCATTATTTGTCTCCTTTCGTTGGTGTTACAAATTGTTGTAAAATTTCTGTGTCTCGTTTATTTTCGCGGGTACGCTGTTCGATTTCATCGATGTTTGTAACCTCATAATCGATAACCACTTTGTTATCGACGATACGTTCTAACACTTTGCTGAAGTTTTTACCGATTCGCAATGTCGACGTGTGTTCCATTTCAACAAGTGTCACTTTGTTAATGCGAATGGTTGCAAGATGCTGGTTCCGTCGATTGAGCTCATATCCGGTTTTCTCGACACGTTCTGTACATGCTACATTTGGCACATCAATTGTGGTGTGCCCCTTCGTGATGCGATAGCCATAAATCTCTTCGAACAATTGGTATGGGGAATCAACGTGTTGCACGTCCACATACGAACCCCATGTTCGCATCTCTAAGGTGATGTCTAAGTCGTTCTCGTAAAGGACTTTCGTTGCTCCTGTTGGTGCGGACGATTTATCTGCAAGTAGGTCGAGAATAGACCAGACGAATACATAGATTGCGCCTGCACTGACACCGCCAATTAGAATTATCAAAATAATGGTGAACATAATTCATTATTCCCCTTTCGTCGGCACAACGAATTGTTGTAAGAGTTCTTTTGTTTGGTCTTTTGCTTGTTCGCGTTGTTGTTCCTCTGCGATTCCTTGTACGACCTCATCCATGTTTGTGATTTCGTATTCGATGACCACCTTGTTGTAGGTCTCTCGTCCTAGACGTTTTGAGATTCGTTTCCCGATTTGTAGTGTCAATATCTCTTCCATCTCGACGAGTGTCACTCTATCGACGCGAATGCGCGCTAGGTGTCGATACCATTGGCTCACCTCGTGACCAGACTTCTCGATATATTGCGTGTAAGCAACATCAGGGACCTTGACCTTTATTCCGTCTTTAGTGACACGATATTCATTTGGGTAGTTGATGAGTTTTGATAACACATCGATGTTACGAACATCTGTCCATTGTACTTCCAGAGTAATGTCCAAATCGTTCTCATAGAGTACTTTTGCGGCTCCTGTAGGTGTGGATTCTTCGTATGAAAATCGGTCAATGAGCTCTCCGATGAGTGCAAGAATAAAGAGCGCACATACGATTATCAATAAGCATATTCCAATACTCGTCCAGATGACATCTGCAATTGGTTTTGGTGTGTCCATCGGTTATTCCCCTTTCGTTTTTGGTTCTTTGCATAGCATCGCGCATAGGATTAGGACCAAGAGTCCTGCCGACCCTAACGCGCTAAATATCCAGCCTACTGTTGCCATTACTTTTCCTCCTTCATTGGTGTTAGTAATTGATGTAGCCGTTCGTTGGTTTGTTTTTCCGTTTGAATGATTCGTTTCAAGTCGTCAACATTTGTAATTTCGTATTCAATGACGAGATTCTTCAATGTCCAACGCAATAGACCATTTACTCGTACTTCGACTAATGACACTTTTGTCACACGAATCGTAGCGAGGTCTCGTGTCATCGAATTTATCGGTGCACTGTTAGTGGCAACGTACTCTACGTTATACACATCTGGGATATACTTACTTGTACCACCTACAGATACTCGATAATCATCTCGACCGCATGTTAACTGTTTTAACGTATTGATAGTCGCGATATTCACGTATGCGTGTGATGTCTCTTTCAAAACACTGACACATGGGTCTGTGCAATCCTTAGATACTTTAGAGTCGTCTCCATACAATACGGATATAGCACCCGTTGGGGTGACACCTCGCCAATACACGTACGTCCGGAATAGGACCACCAGTATGACCGCGACAACGAATAAGGCTAGTAGGACTAGACCGATTGCACTGACTACATTTAATATCTTGAGTAATGTTTTAATGAATTTGTCTATCCAGTCGTACATCAGTTGTCTCCCTTCGTTGGCGTCACTAATTGTTGTAACATTTCTTTGGTTCGTGCCTTGGTCACCATGTCTTGTGCCAAGTCCTCTTCGTTTGTAAGTTCGTATTCGACAATAATCTGGTTGCCGATTGAATGGCCCAATAATTTGCGCACGATGCCTCTTGAAACAACCTCGAGTTTAGACTCCATTTCGACAACAGTGATTTTTGTAACGTTGAAATTTGCAAGATGGTAGCTTGATTCGTTCACAACCATACCTGATTTCGATACATATAAGACACCAAAGTCGGCTCGGACATCTACGACCTCTCCATTCTTGGATACACGGAATTTGGCATCCGTGATGTTGGTTGGTGAGCTAAACAACGTACCCAACGATTGAATGCGCGATACGTCCATCCAGCCTCTGCTGGTGTTTTTCTCGACGATAACGCTTTTGTCGTTTTCGTAAATAACAGCGGATGCTCCGGTTGGTTCTGTGGTTCTACGAGGTTCTGCATCATAGCCTTCAAGAATCAGGTATACTGTAGTTACGATTAGTGCACCCATGATACACAACACTACGAAGGGTGCGACAAAGGTTGATATGGGTGTCATCTCGAGCACGTATTCCATAGTCATATCACAACACCCCCAAAATCAATGCGAAACCGAATCGTGGTGACGCCATCATCATAGATACAATTGCAACAGCACCCACGACAATTGTCGCCAGAAATGCAGAAAAGAATACCAGCAGACGACCCTCTGACTTTCTAAAACCAGTCGCCCATGGTGACACCCAGCGTGCTCGGATGCGGTTGTTGATGTGTGCTATCGCACAAAAGGCTAGTACGATAAGAGCAACGAACCTAAAGTTACCTAAGTATGCATGTAGTGTGTACATTCCGTCGACCATACCTTTCGGGATTGGCACGAAAAGAATGAGCACGCCCACCACTACACCCACCGTACTATTGATTCGTCTGGTGATGGTTGGACCGTAAGGACACAATTCGTCGGTCATCATCAGGTAGATATCGAGTAAAATGGTTACTAGGAAAATCATAATGAACATTTCCATGGCTATTCCCCTTTCAATTCCGCACGGACTTCCATTAGAGCTTTTCCTAATAGATTTTGTCCTTGCCACTGGTTTTCGTCTAAAATACGTGTATCTTCTACGTCTAATCCGACACCCCAGATGCGGTCATACGGTGATGCTTCTACGATGATGCGGTCACCGGTGCGTAGTAAGATGTCACGCATGAACGGTTCTTTGAATTTAGCACGTAAGACTTCGACCATTTTGTCATAGCGTACGCTTGACCAAACAGCGTCGTCGTAATTTTGGACAGCTCGTCCTAGCGCTTTGGCTTTATCCGGTTGTGTGGCTTTGGCAATCGCATCTACCTTCGATGGGTCGAATAGGAATGCTTTTTCCATCATAAAGCCCTGTTCTGAGAATTGTAAGTTGTAACCCTTATATCGGAAGGGTCTACGATAAAAATTCGAAAATGGCGTCTTATTACGCCAAAAATACACATGTGTATCGGTATAGTACATGTTATCAATGATTTTCATTAGTTGAGTTCTCCTTTATTCAGTGCTATGTGACGATTAGTTTCTCAGCAGTACGGGCGAAGTCACGAATGGTATCAACCACGTTACCTTCGAGATTTGGCTTTTTAGGGTCAAGCGTCTCAAAATGGGACAATTGTACTTTTGCCAGTCCCTCCACGCCTCTACATCCGGTTGATGCTGAAACATTAAACTCATATGGGAAGTTCGGTACTCTGATGTGCGCCATCTCTGTACTTTCGCTCAGGTCTGTCGTGATAGACAAGATGAACGGCTGACCGTCTTCTGTCGAAAAAGTCATCTCGATATTGATGTCTCGCGACAATCCGTGATGTGACCCGTGATAGACAAAACTCAACTCGAGATGGTCGATTTCTAGTGTCTTGCTACCTAAATAATCGATTTCGAACGGATTTTGAACCGTGTCTTCTTGGAATTCATATACTTCGTAGACGTGCTGTGCAATAACGACTACAGTGTCCAGTGAACGACAAGATGTGCGTAGGATGCTCTGCAATATTGGTAACACTCTAACAGCCGAATCAAAACCACTGAGAGTATCATATACAAATGTGCATCCACTCTCACATTCTTTGAGTGTGACGTTCATCATATAAAACATGTCGTCCGGTTCCATAACGGTGAGTTCATATCCGTGTTTACGAAACTCGGGAATGAGTTGTTTAATGTCTTCTAATACTTGACGGTACTGCTTTGATTTTTCTGACCGTGCTTGTTCTTTGATTTTCTGTTTAAGGTCTTTCTTAACTGCCTCTAGTGATTGAATGTCTGATTCAACCTTTTGTAATTGCGATTGGTAATCTGTTGTCATGATTTTATCCTCCTATGGCTTTTGAAACATCCAGATTCCTTTTGTTGCAAACGGAACATCTGGGACGTCAAAATAGTTTTGAGTGTGCGGTAAGTACGTTCGGTCGTACTCCTCGTTGTGGTGAACTAATTTCAACCCATACGTTGTACCAAAGTCGTGCACACGTGGTGTCACATCATACGTTTCTCTAGCTTCGCGTGCGATTGAGTCCACACCCCACACAGTGTGGAAGATAATCTGATACATGTCACGCTCTGATGCGGTTAAAATGTTCTCCTGGAACGTTGGACGTTCGATGATTTCGTTATAACATAATGCATTTGTCCAAAGTTTCACTTCAGCCAGTTTGCCTGATTGAATAATGACATGACACTCGTCGATGCCTCCGGGGTTTGCCCAGTCACGAATGATGATATGTCCGCCGGGTTTCAGTGCACGTACCAGCGCGTCTAGTGTCGTATAATACTCTACATCCGACAAGTAGCTGATAAACTCATGAAAGACGCTAGAAAGAAAAATAACGTCGAACTGCTCCGTTGTCAGTTCCTCTTGTGTCACAGTTGTGATACTGCGTGCGTGTAACTTCTCCTGTACCACTGGCGATGCGTCACAGGCAACGTATGTTGCGCCGGTACTCTTGACTTCGTCAATGAATTCTGGTGAAAATCCTGAACCGAAATCGAGCATTGTTTTTCCGGGTGCAAGATACGGTTTGACGCATTCAAATTTACTGAGTGCGGTTTGGTTCATGCGGTCGATGTAGGTTTCTGTGTTATGGTTGTATGTGTCCATTGTCTTACTCCTTTTCTGTCTCAGTCTTAGTCGTCATTGGTCTGGCGACCAAAACTCAAACAGGGGTGCTATAAGCACCCCCGAAGGATTATTTTTGTAATGCGTCTAAGCGAGCACGTAACTCGTCTGCTGATAAGTTTTCTAATGCTTCTTGTTGTTTCTTCGCTAATAAGCTGCGGTACATTGCCACTTCTTGTGCGCGAGCCACTTCTTCTTGATGTGCACGAGCTGCTGATTGTAATTGCGCAATGCGGTCTTTGACAATCTCTAATTGTGCTTCCGCAATCGTTGCACGAGCTGTTTTAACATCGTCTACGAAGCTAATCACTGCATCATCTTTTGGAATTTGTGCATAGATGGCTTTTGCAACTTCGTCTAAGTTGACACCGTTGTTGCCTTTTAATGGTAATGCATATACCTCTTCTAATGATAAGGCACCGCGTTTTGTCTCAAAGCGCCATTTCTCTACTAATGCGCGTTGAATGTTTGCTAATAATTGTGTTGATTCCATGGAATAAATCCACCTTTCTTTGTTTTTATTTTACAGACACGTGAACAAGTTCACGACGTCCAAATGAATCCGTTAATCGTACAATGAACGTAGCGTCCATTGTGGCTGAGAAACCGTACCCTTTGGCGATACCGTCGACATTGAAGTCTGCTGGGTCGATTTTCAATTTTGTACCAAGAATCTCGGTCACTTTACGATGTGGTGTCAGTTTACTATTCAACTGTTCATTGAAGAACCCACGAACAGGTTCATCTACCATGACATCGTCTGTCAGTAAGAATACGTGTCTGTTTCCGACAGGTGTTTCCCACATATTCGGTGATAGCAATACGTGTTTGACTGGAATGAACGTATCTGCATTCAATGTCACCGCTGTTTCACGAATACCATTTGCAACGTTCTCAATCTTGATTTGTCCATTTCTTACGACGATGGTCAAGATTCGTTTATCTCGCACTTCGTTTGTATCATAGTGGAATGTGCGTACTTCTTCACGTGTTGCCACTTGTACATCGAATCCAGGATTTTGCGTACGACGGTGTGTATATTGGTTGACATATACGTCATATTGACCGTCTGCTAATCTGGACGCGTCCTTCCAGTAGATATTTTCCACTGGTTCGTCTGTCAATTTAAGTGTACTAGCGTTGGCATCGACGTCTAAGTGAGCACCCAATTCGAATTTTTGTCTGAACCATACTTTACGTCTGTTGGCATGGTTGACCACAGCTAAGTCTAAGTCATCAACGTTACTCCATGAAAGGGATACACGTAGGTGAGCATCAATCTCACCACCTGCGTCTTTGACGCGTTGTGTAATCGCATCAGCGGTATCGGTGTTTGCGTATGCCCAAGATAGGGTGTTGTTCCACGCGAATGGTGTTGGCGCTGTTTTGTGGACAGCATCCGTCATTACAACTTGGTTCCCTTTCAAGGCTGCTGTTGGTAACAATTCGACTTGTGCACATTGTGGTAATTTTGCTAAGAATTGCTCCAACGTAATCGTTATGGCTTTCTCTGCTGAGACATTCTTTGTAGATGCGTTTGCATCCTGCGTCAACTCATCGAACACGGATAACGCACGTGTTGCTTGTGTTGTGAATAAGAATTTCGTTGATGGGATGTCTGTTAGTTTTGCTGCACGACGGTATACGCTTTCTAAGAACCCCAATTCTGCTAGTGTTTGTTTGGCATTCTCCACCATCTTTGGTGTCACAAGGGAAGTTGGACGTTTATAGTTCGATGGTGCTACGCGAGACTCATAGGCACGAACGGCCTTTTCTAATTCTTCTCCGTTGTATAAGTCTGTGAGTAATGTTCCGATAACCGTGTTGCGGAATCCGATACCACGACCAGACTCTAATGCGTGATACCATACGTATGCGTCGGTAGTGTTTGCGTCGAATTTTGATTTAAACGTTATCCAGTTCTCAATGGCACCCTTGAACTCTTCTCCGCGGTATAATTGGTTTTCGTTAATTAAATCAAGTACCGTTTCTAAGTCTGATAAGTTGACTTCTGTCATGGTACGACGGAACACTTGTACAGCGTCACGGTGACGTCCTAACACTTCGTCTTTACTGTTGGTATTCACCACGTGGTTTGGCAATTCTACATAATAGTGTGTCCATGTAATCGATGGTTCTTGTGAGTCGATGTTTGGTAAGTGTCCAGCGACACGTTCGGATTCTAAGAATGCGTCTTGGATAACTCCACTATGAATGGCGTCTGCCAATGTTTTACGTGTTGACTCGAACAATGTTGCTGTTTCAAAGTCCCACAAGCTGACTACTTTGTAGTCCGGTGTAATCATGGCAATCGTTCCGATACGACGAATAAAGTTACGGTCATATTGTCCGTCAAAGTAACGACGTTCACGGAAAATTGGATTGAATTCTGCTGGGATACTATCCACATACAAGTCTGATAAATCAGCCACTCGTGGTTGAATGCGGACGATTGGGTTTCCGCTTTCTAAAATCAATCGTAATTGATGATTGATTTGGTCTGAAAATGCATCGAAATGCTGGTTTAATAAATTAAAATCTGTTGTCATTAGTGTTTGTCCTTTCTGTGCTAAATCTCTTCGCCGTCGATACGTTCGACAACCCATCCGCAATCTGGGAAGTTGTAGACGTAAGGACCTTCTGCGAACTCTTCACCGAACGTTGTAAAGTTCAGATTTCCTTCGATGAGTCCTCGTGAAATGACTGATTCATCACGTAACTGGAAATGATTATCAAAGATATGCATTCCTAGACTTGTGACGTTGTGGTAGAACACAAATCGTGCATCGTCGTTAATCGCGTTCATCACCACGTCTTTGAGGGACGTGTGTTGCGTGTAAAACGACGGGTCTGTCTGATATGCCTCCAGTTGTGTTGGGAAGTAATCGTACAAGAATTCGTAATTGCGTTTGACGAACTCTTTGTCGAGTGCATGAATTGCCTCTTGTGTCATTATAGTGTCCTCCATTATTTTGATTTTTGATTGTTTAAAATCTCGAGTACGGGTTTGTATTCGTCTTGTTGTTTCTCAGTTTTGCACCCCGTCATACGGGTCGGTGTTTACTATCAGTTGTCTGTTTGTCGTTGCACGTCGACTCGCGTCATACGTCATTGCGGTTCAAACTAGAGAACAATAATAAAGTGACCGTTCTCAGCCAAAGATACCGGTGTATCTCTTAGCGACTGAGTAAAGACACCTGCAAAGGAGCGCCTGTTATTGTTTGCGAATTCAATAAATAAACCCGTAAACAAAAATAACCACACCGCTAGGGTGTGGTTTGGAACTGTCCCAGCAGGGCTCGAACCTACGACATCATGATTAACAGTCATGCGCTCTACCAATTGAGCTATGGGACAATAAATGCAACATCATTTGTGGCAGGACTTGCACCTGCACGCCTACTATCTTTCTTGAGGCACTCGTCAATTCGAGATTTTGTGCGGGTTTGGCGGGCATAGTAACCCACTGGATACCAGCTATTGCACATCCGCACGCGTTTGCTAATTTCGCCACACAAACAATAGTTGCCCCGGGACGCTAAAAAGCGTCACCGACATGCACGGAGATAGATTCGAACTATCGAACCCAAAAGGGAGCGGATTTACAGTCCGCCGCGTTTAGCCACTTCGCTATCCATGCTTATTTTCGTATCCGCAACATGCATGGTACTTGAGGTGTACCAAAACCCGCGGAATGGGCAGACCCCACACGCTCTGAACTGTAGCATGTCACGTGATACGAATAGACCTATAGGTTTCACCCTTGGATTGCCTGTATCGCTACAGTCAACAAGGTTTAAGGATAGTGTGAGATTCGAACTCACGAACGACTTTCGCCGTTTTTGGTTTTCAAGACCAACGCCGTCAGCCACTCGGCCAACTATCCATTCCCGATGGGTACAAGCACACATCTACCCATCTTAATGCATCATTGTTATTTTCTGACGCGAAAGCGAAACGTCTTTGATGTGTGCATATTGCGAGAGCGGGACTCGAACCCGCAACCTTCGGCTTATGAGACCGACGAGCTAACCATTGCTACTATCTCGCATGAAATAGGCTGTGCAGGGCTCGAACCTGCGACCCTCTGCTTGTAAGGCAGATGCTCTTCCAACTGAGCTACCAGATTTTCGCACCTCTCACATTCGTGTATCCCACCATAAGAGTCGGTGTTCGGTGTCAGTTGTCTATTTGTCGTTACACGTGTGAACACGCCATTGCGGTGCAAATCAGAGAACAACATCGAAGTGACCGTTTTCAGTCAAAGATACCGTTGTATCTATTAACGACTGAATAAAGATGCCTGCGAAGGGGCACCTGTTTGTTTCAATTAAAATGTAGACCCGTACGCGACCGATAACGTGTTTTTGCACGCTGACGATGTCCATCTGAGTCAAGACGGTCAAGCCTTTCGCTGGGTCTACAATTCATTGACGTGGCGTCACTATCGTCAATCTAGGACACGCACCACATGTCGATTCTTCCCGGATGCACCCTGCCTACGGCGACAGTTGGGAAACGTTCGATTGCACGTACCTCCAGGCATCGAGGTGACTCAACTATTGCAATCTGGTTATGTAAGGAATGAGTGAGATTCGAACTCACGAGCCGTTTACACGACTGCACCCTTAGCAGGGGCGCCTCTTCAGCCACTCGAGCATCATTCCAAAGTGCGGTCGGCACGTAACCGATACCGCTTCATCCACAATAAAACCCAATGGATGGTATGGTTAGTGCACCGCATGCGTTCTAACCTAATCTCATGGTTCACCGCCGATTGGGGTGGCCAAGGCGTCGTACGCTTCTTGACCTAATCGTATTTATGGAAACAGGGTTGCGAGGAATCGAACCTCGAATGCTAGTTTTGGAGACTAGTGTTTTGCCAATTAAACTACATCCCTAAGATAGCCTTGTTCACTATCTGATGAACAAGGACATTGTGAATGCATAACCTGCGATAAACGCAGATACCCAGCCAACGACTGAGCCAGCAATCACAGACATGAGCACTTTCACCCAATGTGTTGCAAGTGGTTCGCGTTTTGCAAACAACACCGTTACGAAACTTCCAACGATTGGGATTAACAAGATTGGAAGGCTTCCCCCAAATGGGAAAATCATATACACAACCATCACCATATTGGTGACTGCAAGTCCAGACAACGCGGTTGTCCAGAATGGTGCTCGTTCTTCTTGCGGAACTTCGTTTTGGTATACTGCCAATGTCAATCCACTAATGAGTAGCGGAATGAGCATTATCACAAGTAATACAAATCGTGCTGCAAGGGGAAAGAATAGGAATCTGTCCATATTTGCTCTCCTTATTGTTTTTAGCGTTATCGCTATGAACCGTACAGGGTTCGAACCTGTGACCCTCTGATTAAAAGTCAGATGCTCTACCAACTGAGCTAACAGTTCTAGGCAGTGCGACAACTGTCGCACCGATGGTCGCAAGGACCTATGTGCATGGGTCTAGCCCACGGAAATGACCGCGAAGGGTCTTACTGCGCCGATGCGCAAATAGGGGAGAAGGGATTTGAACCCTCACGTCAATAGACACTAGAGCCTAAATCTAGCGCGTCTGCCAATTCCGCCACACCCCCATAGTGTGAAAGGTAGTTAGTCGGATTCGAACCGACGAATGTCTGAGTCACAGTCAGATGTGTTAGGCCTCTTCACCATAACCACCATGAATATAGAATACCACACAAGGGGACAGAAAGTCAAGTCCCCTTAGTGTGATAGGATTTGTCTATGTGTTGTCTACAAGTGTCCATTCAAACCCAATGCCCCAAGCATTGCTGAGATGACAAGCGCCAGCGAACCTGTGAGAAAGCCTCCGAAGATGGCTTGCACCATGTCTCCCGATTTTGCCTTTGAGAATAGTCGTGCAAAGAACGCACCGATAATACTACTGATGTGCGGTAGTAGAATCAACACATACGATAGTACGGTTAGCGAAATAAACGACGCCACTGCACAGATGGCGTAAGATGCACCTAGTCCAAAGAATGCTGGCGCCCAAAACGATGGTTTTGTCTTTTCGTATTCTTCGTATTCGTCGATTGACATTGCTGCCGTTGGACGCTCATCGTTTTGGTATGTCCGTACACTTGTAAACACGGACGCAACTGGTGATGCTAGTAATGCTGATGCACCAAGCATCATCAAAATCGGGTTTTCAAACATGGTCCATGTCAACCTTTCTTGTAGTATAGTATATTTATATTATACTATAATTTCTAAATGTCTTCAATATCTAAAATTAAAATGGGGTATGGGGTCTAACCCCACTGTTGCGAACCCATTAGGACGAAGTCCGATGGGTGAGCAGTACAAATTCGACACCCGTAAGGGTGTCGAATGGTTGGATTATTTTCCGAATAATCGTTTGAATTTGCCAAATGCTGTATCCCGTTTAGCTACATTTACTTGTTTGGATGGGTTGTGTCCACCTTGTGTGGTTTTCGATAAATACGCTACACGTGCCAACGTGCTCGGCTGGATTTCACAAACGATTGTGGCTAGTTCCTCTGGGATTAAGAATACTGTATTGGTTTGATTGTGATGTTCATCGACCACAGTATAACGTCGCAATGTACGCTCGTATACACCGATTGGTCCCGGACCAATGTGTAAATCTTTCATCTGTTCTAATCGACGACGAATAGCACCCCATGAGATAGTCATCTTTGTGGGATTGTCTTTTGAGTATTGGCGAACCGCATCGTCAACAACCTCATTTGGTATTTGGCAATTCTCGAGGTGTTCCTCCTCTAGTAAAGCCTCTTTGCTCCTGTCCAAATAAATCATTCGAAATTCGGTTTCGTTGGGTTGCCTTGCACCGAACTCATCTTCGTACATCGCCCCAAGCTGATGGAACTCAATCTGCAAATCGTATAGTTTTGCCGCCTGTTCGGAACACAACACTGCAGTTGTTTTTGGTAGCGTCCCATCTGCTAATTGTTGTGCGGCAAGCGCTGTATCCACCACCTCTACCTCACGAAGGTTCGGGAAGCGTTGTGCGCGTTCTTTGGCAGTTTGTGCCAATGCTTGTGGGTGTGATGCAATCGCGGTGATTTCGTTGAATGATGTATCTGGATGGATACAGATACAATAACGAATTGGAATAGCGTTTGCGTCTGCAATATTGTATATGATTGGTCGCAGTGCATCTTTTGTCTCTTTGACTTCGCCTGCAATCTTGTTGCGAACGGCGACGACTCCAAAATCCACTCGACCTTCGCGTAATGCTTGGACGACACCCATCGATGATACTAACGGTACCAATTCGACTTCACCTAATCGGCTGAGTCGCAACGTTCGAACGAACTCGTCTGTTGCGAATTCAGAATTACTCCCTCTGATGCCTTGGTATCCGATGCGAATTACTTGTTTTGTCATCGATTTTCACTCCTTTACTCGGATGTAGTTTGCACACCCGGAAGGTCACGCATGTCATCTATCCATGACCACAGGTCCTCCGCGGGGATGCGAATGCTTATCTGTTCGTGATGACGGTAAACCCACCCGACCCAACCAAACAGCATTGCCATTAGGATGAGTGCACCGCCTCGTGCTAGTGTGCTTTTCTTCATATTATAATCGGACGAATTCATATTCCACCAAATTGTTTTCGTAGTCAAAATCATCAGGTAAATACTGACCAAAACTACCACGCATGTGTTCGATGATGTCATCGAATGTTCGTTTGGTGTCACCGAAAATGCGTACGCTGATATCCGTCGCCATCAGCACGAGCCCACCGGTCCCATTGACACGTTGATACTCATGTTCACGGTTGATGCGGAACACCGATAATGATGCGATATCATCGTCGTCAACAACGACATAATCTTCCGCATTGAATTCAATCTCTTCGAACGTGTCACTTCCGTCTTTTAATTTACTAAAACTGTCTACGTACACTCCGTATCCAAAATCGATACTATAATCACTCATGGTTAATCCTCCTGCTTTAGAAAGTCTGTGATGGTTGCCTTTTTGGCGTTTACTTCTTCTTGCTGTTTCTCGTCAACTGCGAGTCGAATGACCACATGAGCATCACTCATGTCACCATCAATACGGTCTGGTGGTGTGATGTTGCTAAAACATTCTTGTCGCATTCTGTCAACAATAACATCACCCACAATCCATTCAACCGTTGTGATGTCAATGGATTGAATTGTGAAATGCACATTATCAATATACTTTTCGATTTCCGTCGTGTTTGGGATGTCCCAGCCTACACGAAGGTCAGACATTCGGATGACCTTTGTCTCATCGTTATCGTCTGTAATGTACAATGCTACCGTGTCATCGTTCTTCTGCAAGCGACGAAGCGCTCTCAATGTGATTCCATTTCGTAGGTCGATTGCGATGTTGTATGTACCATCTAAACCCGCCCTTTGATATCCCACTCTGAGATGTTTGCCGTCAAATTCCACGGGACGTGTCACCGTGTGCTCTTCTCTTGTCATATGATATGGTGAAATGAATACACGATTTGTATTCGCGTCATAATGGACAGAAATCTCTGGGCAGTCGCGTCGAATGAGTCTGGCCACGGCACAATTGAAACCGCCGACATGATTATATAAATATCGATATACCGAGTCTGCTAGGTCACTCAGTGTTGGATATCCACTGGTAATGTCAATCCATGGGTTGGTTTCTAATTGCGTCTTATTTTGTTCAATGAGTGCGTAACAAGCTCCGATAAGTTCGTGTCTGCGCTCATTGCGCTCGTCCTCTTCTCTCTGTCTGCGACGAGCATCTTGGTATAATCTACGAAATATCCCCATATTAGTCCTCCTCTATTGCCTGGTGTTTTGCGTGTTTTGCGTATTGTACGCGTGCACGAGCCAGTGCTTTTTCATTACACTCGAGCATGATGACTGCGCTCGAGCCTCTGGTGACAAACTGTGTTGAGATTTTTGTAGCGGTACGTGATGTGACGATGGCTTCTGAAGTTGATACTTCTACAGACGTTACGCGCACGACACCCTCCACATACTCAATCAGGTGGTCAGGGATGTTGACAGACCACTCCATAGAGGCAGCCTGCGTATGTCGTTCCCCTGTCTCATCATCAACCACTTGAAGTGTAGTAAACCAACACGGTCTCCAGCCGATACATGTTGTCGTAAGAGAGAACGACTCCCCTGTTGCATTATCTGTAGGATACCCTGTCGGGAATAAGAATACGCTCTCTTTTAATTTGGACACGGGGATAGGTTTTCGTAAGTCGAATACGAGCTCCTTGTCTGTAAACGGATTGTCAACAACCACTTCCAAATGTTCCCCTTTGAACTCGACGTCGAGAGTCTTCTTGGATTCAATCTCACGAACTTCAAATGTCGTCGCGTATAGGTCGAGTCTTGCATCAACACGATAGTGTAAGTCCGGAAGGTACTTATCAAAGAACGTCATTACAAACTCCATCTGCAACGGTTGCAAGTTGCGTCTTGGCAGGCGCATGTGTTGCGTGATATCTTCGAGAATCTCGTCAAGGTCTCCTCTTGTCTGACGAACCTCAGAAAGGTTGACCCATGGATAATCGGGGTCGGTCTTCGTCAAGGTAGATTCGACCTCTTTGATGATTGCAAGTAGTCGCTCTGCCTGTTCTTCGGCACGAGCACGCCACTTGATGTATTCAATCGGATTCATATCGCTCCTCCTCAATCGTTATGTTCACATGTGAATGTGAATGACACGTCGATATCGTTAGTTGCGTATTCTCCGACCCCTTCTGACATTGTGTCATACTCAGCATCCTCGTCATCTTCGTCTACGTCTCCACATGGGTAAATACCGACAACGATATCTGTTGACGTAGCCAAATGCTTCTCGAACAATTCGAAATACGGTTGTTGTCCCTCTTCGGATAACGAAGACAAGTCAACTTCTCTGTCTTCTGTGAAATAGACCCACGGAACAAGTTCACCTTTGACCTGTACGTCCAACTGTGTGGGGACGTAATCGATTGTCCCTTGGATATCCATGACCAACTCTACAAACTCTTCTGGATTGTTTGGGTCTGGGAATGAGATGCGAATCCAATCGGGAGTGTATCCTCTTTGTAGTTTAGATTTGGCTTCTAATGATAATCGCATAGATTTAAACCTGCTTTCCTAATAATTCTTGTACAATATTGTATCGTGCTTTGGCACGGTCTAACGTGTCGTCTGTGAACGCTACGTCCACAACAGCAACTGCTCGACCAAACACTTGTTGTCCTGTTTGATGAACGGTGCCGTTCTTTGATTTAAAGGTGACTTCCGGCACATATGCGGTTCGCGTGGTTACCGTGAGTGTCACGTTCGTCGATTTCACAATCGGGGCTTTGATACCACGCCATAAGCGGTTAGAGATACCAAATTGGAATACAACGTCGGTATCAGGTAGAATGGTGTAATCACCTGTTTTATCCTCAACCAATCTCATCTCATACGAATTGACAGTGTCGTAGATTCGTACCGCCGCAATCGGTTTTCGCAAATCAAAGACTTCTTCTGCGTCATTACGATTGGCAACTTCTAGGTGGTACCCGTCGTGTTCAATGTCAAGACTTTTTGCAGATTTAGATGTTGTGATTGTTCGAGTCGTAACCCATACGTTGTTCCAAACATCAAACATAACGTTCACTTCTGGCAGATGCTTTTGGAAGTATCGGATGTGTGCGTCACGCATAAAATCAGGATATGAGCGTTTTGTAGTATATACATAATCCAGCTCGATATCTTTTAGCATGTCGTCAACGTCACGGTATTGTGACTGTAGTACACGTAATGACACGTATGGATAGTTTGCATCCTCTGGTGTTCGTACCTCCTGAGCGCGTGTGATGACGTCTCTCAGTGCGTGTCGATATGTCGGTACACGCCAGTGTCTGAGCAGGTTGTTAATGAATCCCATTATTTGTCCTCCTTTGTGGTGATGATAGGTGCTGACCTGTGTGGACTTACCGTGTGTCCATACAATAAGAATGTATATGCGTCTTCTCGTGTATCACGATACGTGTAGATTCCCGTAATAAAGGTTGCATCGTCCCGAGATACCTCGTTCGTCACCTTGTATTGTAATTCTTTAATCGATGTTTGTACGTCCCCGTATCGATTCCAGATATCGTAGAACCCGTCCGTCATGATGGTGAACCGTTCTTTGACTGGGATATTTGTCCGCATGATTGCGTGTGGTACGCCTCGTCCGGACAAATCACCAATGTAATAACCATCTGGTTTGTTGGCTTTGGCACGTACAATCTTATAACCGTTCATACGGTCTTTTTCATGGTCAATAATTGAACGGAATTTATGCACGCGTCGGTCTGAACAATACACGTCGTCCACAAGTAATCCGCAATCACCTAATTGTAAACATTCAGTGATGACAGGCTTGTCGTTATCTAAGTCAATCATCGTGATGGAAAACGTACCAAACTCTGTCCAAAATGCATCATCAGCGTCTGGTGTGTCATAGTTGTCCCCTTCCATGAGCGATGGTCTTGGACGGATTCCGTGTGTTGGTGCAAGAACAGCTACGACATCTCGCATGCGTGCAATCGCCTCCGTTAATGCTTGTTGTAATCCGACACGCTCAAAACGTTCGGCGTATTGTCCGAAGGTGTGTTCTAATGTTTTGGATAACTGTCGCACAATGTGATACAGTGCGTTTGGGTATTTTTCCTTCTCCAACGGTGTTGCTCCGTCAATGACCCACAATAGTGTTCGTCGGTTAGGGCTATCGAAAAAGTACCCGTACGTGTCGTGATTGGCTTCGCTGGTACCTTGAACGGTACTGGCATCACAACGAATTGATAATTCTTTTGTCAAGTTTGTTACCTCCCAGTCATGTATAGTATGCTACCTGCGAAACGAACGTTTTCCAACCGTGCGCGGTAGATGATGTCCGGGACACCATCGACAGGTCCGCTCGTGAATTGCACACATAACGCTAGTCTACCGTGATTATCTGTGTGTGCTTCGATATTGAGGTGCTCTGTGTTGGTTAGTGACTGATTGCGTAGTGTATTTGTCAAGTCGTCACAAAACTGCAATCGGTTGATGCGTTCTTTTGTGTCGGACAACCACGCATAGAGTTTCGACTTGGGTGTGATTGCACCGTCTGAATACTGCTGTATTGTGGACAAGATATCTTCCATTGCCGCATCTTTATCTTCGATACGTTGCACTGATAGTCCATCACCAATATGGTATGTTGTTAAAATATACATAATTTCACCTCATTTCTATCTGTTTTTACTATGTATGGTCACTCCGAAGAGTGACGCTGTTACCAGCCTCCGGTAGAACCCCCACCGCTGAAGCCTCCACCACCGCCGCTCGAACCACTTGACCAACCACCGGTTGACCAGCTACTTGACGAGCTCGACGAACTCGATGAATAATACTTGTCATTATCGTCATCGCGGTATCTCGACGTGTGTTCCGGTTTGTGGTATTCTGGTCGCGGACGTCTGCTGTTCGATGTCAGAATGTGGTAAATCATCATATCCCGCAAGAAGTCGTTTGTATAGTCACGACTTCCACGTGTGCGTGTTTCTGTGCGTTTCGTACTCGAATCGTCACGACTCGCTTCGACTAGTGCCGAACGCGGAACGCCACCCATACGTCTGCGAACTGATGGTCGCATACCATGTGACGAGCGACGTGGACTACGAACTTCCGTGTAAGGGATAGGTTCAGGTTTATAGTCCTTGACCGCTGTTGGTTCACCGTAATCTTTGGTGGTTGATGACGTACTCGCCTCGGACGTTGTCGTCTTGCGTTTTCTACCTCCACCAAATAAACTAGCGACAAAACCAATGACACCCGGTATCATGAATAGGAAAAACAGAAACCCTGCTCCTGTGTCTTTGTCCTTATCGGTGTCTTGTTTTACCGGCACTGTTGGTGCGACATTTGGCGTTGTGTTTGACGAATTTGACTTCACACCAGATGTTGTCGTTGCACTTGCAATCGCTGAGTCTAATGCATTCAAGTAGTCTAACAACCCGTCCGTGTATCGTTCTGCTCGGAAATTCGATTTCACAGCACCATTGATATGGTCGATGTTCGAAGTTGGTAGTAATTTGTGGATATTATCCGATACTTCTGTTCGGATTTTGTGGTTCTGCACATCAACCAACACTAGAATACCACCGTTGGTACCTTCATATCCGACTTTCCAATTCTTGGCAATCGTGTTTGCGGCTTGCTCGATTGGGGTGCCTTCTAATTTGTTGACAATCACAACTGCAATCTGTGGTTGCGCGGTTGTTTTCGCCCACTTTGCGTTCAGTTCTCGGACGCGATTTTCAACGCGGACGTCTAATAAGTTGTCTGGGTCATACACCCCGTACTGTGGTGGTGTGGTTGGGATGTCACCCAGAACAGTGTCTGCTTCGACAGGCGTTGCCATGAAGGCGAACAACAGTGCCAAAGCTACAAAGAATTTCTTCATGCGACGCCTCCTAATTCGTAACGTTGGTTGGGTCAATATAGTCCACAAACCACTCGTCTACGGTGTCTTCATCGTTGTCGGCACATGCAACCTCTACGTGAATGCGACCCCCGAGTGTGCGGCTCATCTCGACATACCCATAAAGATTGTCAAAGGCATGTGTTCGCGTGCGTACGAAACCAGGGTCGACACTTGATAATGTATCAAACAACTCCGTCACCGTATCGTAGTCCGCCTCGTTGTTGGAGTAGTTTTTCACGGTGTCCAGCATCTCGTCACGAAGTGCTGTCAACACGTCTTGTTCCGTGTTGAATGTACGTGTTGCGAACGTACCATTGTACGTATCGCGTGTGAGTAAAATATACATGAGACACCTCCTAATTCACGTAGTTGTTGGAGTCGACGTATTTTAGTTGTTGCACGGAATCAACCTCGTCTCGATTATTTCGAATGACGATATCAACCGCTAATCGACCGTCGGTCTTGGACATCTTGAACCAGACGTAATCATATCCCAGTGGTCTGTATTCATATGTACCGTTTTCCGGTAGTAGTTTAGCGATGTCGATAAAATCGCGAACCAGACGTTCTCTTTCAGCAAGGTCCTCATCGTCATAGAACCCTGCTTCTTTGATGCTGTTTCGAATGCATTTTAATGCCTCGCCAACCGTTCGGTTGTGGTAGACCGTTGTGTTGATTTCGCAATCAGGGCCTGTATTAACCAAGATATACATGTGGCTCCTCCTAATTTACGTAGTCATTTGAGTTGATGTAGTCCAACTTCAATACCTCGTCTAGCTCACCGCGGTAAGTGTATAGAGCAATATCGACTGATAGTCGACCGTCTTGTTTCCACATTTCGACAGCTACCGGTTCATTGTCTTCCGGTCGGTAGATGCACGACTGGTGGTCTTTCAAGTTTTTAGCAATGGTAACGAAGTCACGCGTGATACGTCGAAGTTCCTTCATCTCAGACGCATCAAAATCGGTTAAGTATTGCTCCATCTTACCCTGAATGTAGCTTAACGCTTGACCGATGGTGCGATTATGATAGGCTTCGGTCTCAACCTCGTATGCGAAGTTTACTCGTGTTAAAATATACATGTTCGTCCTCCTTATGGGTGTGGTACTAGTGAAATCGTGTGTGTCAGTGCATCGTTGTTGTCTTCTTCGACAGCTAAGAACACTGTCATCTCACCGTTTTCGATGATGATATCTAATGCATATGTGTTGGTGTCATCGGATTCGTCGATATGCAGTTCATACCCGTTCAACCATGCCTCACCATTGATGTGAGATGGGCATAGATACAGTTGTGTGAACGTGTCACGTACCGCTGGACTCACTGTCTCCAGAAATGCTTCGAAATCAGCCTTTGTTTGGATGTGTGATAATCTACGATATTTACGTGATAGACTGTGTTTACGTGCAAGTCGATTGAATAAGATTTCTGACACTTGTAACAGGACAGAACCGATTTCATCCTTGGTATAAGTACGTTGCAAGGTACTAAAACCACTATGTTCATGATACCAATACGTGTCGTCTGAATAGTAACCAATCTTAGCGAGGTTTTCTTCGGTACGTTCATAATCGTGGTATATTTCGTCATCTTGAATTTCAGTGATACCATCTCGGCGTGTCACTGTTGCTTTAGCAACGACGATACGGTCTTCGGTGATATCTGTGTAGTTGAACGTTGCAGTCAGAGTTGCTGCCTGCAATACGTCTACCCACTCTTTGATGACAGGTGTTCCACCCGTAACGACATCTGAGAAGAACCATTTGAGGTTATTGTACACTCTCCAACGCCCATCGGCAATGAAGAATTGATTCACAACGCTCACCCCTTGTTCAGTGATGACTGCGTTGTTTTTGACGTATGTTTTTGCGATATCAAACCAAACGTCTTTGTCAAATGTGCGATACACTGGAATGAACGCATCAAACCACGGCTCTACGGTTGTGGGGTATGCCGCTGTTTGTTCACGTCTAATTTTCGCACAAATAAAGGTTGCTAAAATATCTGCCGTAGGTGCAGTGACCGTCACTGCTCCGTAAGCCTCTGAAATATTGGCCAAAATATCGTCTCCTTTTTATGATAGCGCTTACAATATGTGCACACTTATCGCCAATAGCCCAAGGATGATAGGGCTATCGACTATAAGTGCATGTGTTGTTGTCGTTTGGGATGTTACCATCCGCCAGTAGAACCGCCTCCGCCGAAGCCTCCGCCACCCCAGCCGCCAGATGACCAACCGGAACCACTCGAAGAACTTCCCGATGAACTGCTCGAGCTACGAGGGATATAGATTGGAATGTATCCACGCGATTTACGCATCTTATTGATTCGTCTGCGATGTCTACGTGAGCCCGGTCCTCGGAAATCGTCATCGTCATCATCGTCATCGTCACCCATCACTTCTTTATAGGCTGAGAATCCGATATATGCCACCAGACAGCCGATGAACAGCATCGGATTGCCGTAGTTCTCTTTTTCACGCTGCTTTTTCGCGTCTTCTTTCATCTCGTCAATAGACTTGTTCTCGGAAGCAATGGGTGTCACCAATGCATCGAGCGCATCCAAGTAGTCCAATAGACCACCTGTGTAGTCTTGTTGACGGAAATTGGTCTTGATGGTTTCGTTTAATGCTTTGGCTTTACTGTCAGTCACGATGATGCCCAAGTTATTCGACACTTCCGTGCGAATTTTCTTATGGGCAACATCGACGACTACCAGTAGACCGTTGTTGGTGTCCCCGTATCCGATTTTCCAATCTCTGGCAACCTTGTTAGCGACCATTTCGATAGGTGCACTGTAATCAAGGCTCTCCACAATGATGATGGCAATTTGTGGTTTAAGATTGGTTTGGCTCCATTGTTCGTTTAACGCACGCACTCGTTCTTCGACACGCGGGTCTAGCAACCCGTCTGGGTCGTAGACTCCGTATGTTGGCGGTGTCTGCGGAATATCGGTGACCTTTGTTTCGGCGCTTACCGTTGCGGTACTGAAGGTAAACAACAGGGCGAAGATGGTTATGAATTTCTTCATGAAAACCCCTCCCTATTGTTTTGATTTTAAGTCAACTTTTGGTACTTCTGTTTTCGCCTCGTGCGTTGCCTCAATCATTTTTGCCTCTTGGAAATTGAACATTCCAGCGACAATGTTGGTTGGGAATCTGCGAAGTGAGTTATTGTAGCGTGTCACCGCTTCATTGTAGTCGTTACGAGCCACAAAGATACGGTTTTCGGTACCTTCTAATTGGTTGATGAGTTCAGACACTTGTGCATCTGCTTTTAATGCTGGATAGTTCTCTGTCAACACTAATAATCGTGATACAGCAGATTCTAACTCAGAGTTTGCTTGTTGTTTCTCATCAGCGGTTTTAGCGCTACCGATACGACTACGGGCATCTGCAATTGCTGTGAAGATTTCAGATTCGTGTTCCATGTAGCCACGAACAGAGTTCACAACGTTTGGAATTAAATCGTAACGTCGTTGTAATGTTGCATCCACTGTGGCATTGCGTTGTTCGACTGTTGTCTGCAACGATACGAGTGTGTTGTATGTTCCAGCCACTGATAGTCCAATCATTGAAATGATTACAATGACAGCGGTCACTGCGATAATAATAAATTTCTTCATAATAAATAATCCTCCGTTTGTCTTATAATGTATCGAATTGGTCTCGATGCTCGAGTAACACATGAATGTTGTTGCGTAGTCCGTCGAACTCTAGTTCATATCGGAAATAACAATCGTCCTCCAACGTCCAACTGACAAAATAACGACAAATGTCAGCGGCACCTGCGCTGACGTCCCCATCGAAGTCGTAGCCTCCGCCGTTGAATTCATCACTCTCGCGATATTCGTCCAGCTCAATAAGTGCACGTTCGATGCGTGCAGGGGTATTCTGGGTAGTCTCAAGGAATGAAACCAGTGCTCCTTGTGTGAATGTGCCACGGTCTAAATACGCAACAACCGATTCACACCGTTCGTACGTCCCTTTTGTAAGTACTGATGATTGTCCCAACAAGAGTCGCACAATGGCATCGAGTGTTTTAGGTGTGAACGACTTGAGAATCGACACTAGGTCGGTATCGCCATCATACACTCTTGTCTCGAACACGTTATCCACAGTGTTGGATATGGTTAATACGTACATACTCGTCCTCCTTGTTCTATTGTATTGGTCTCACGCGCTAGTAACAAGCGCATGAGCCAAAATCTTGTAAGAATGTTCGAACACGGTTCAGAAATCCGTCTGGGTCTTCTGTTGCAAAACATGTCGCAACCGGTGCGTAGTCATCACCGAGTATGATGACTTGTGCAGCTCCGTTCGAAGTATAATTGTATTGAATATCAAGTCTCGCGGGGAGTTTGTCTGTCAATACCACCTCTACTTCGTCGTATCCTTTGAAATAGTGGTCATACAGCATCGTCAAGCGTTTTGCGCCGATGACGTCATGCGTATGGGTGTACTGGTGATTGGTAAATCGATATTCGAGGATGTGTGGGCAGTAAAGGCTCCACAACATTCGTTTATCTTTATCGAGTTGACGTGTGAAGTCCTCGTAACGTGTCAGTGCAGATAATGCATAAAAACAGAATCGTTTACGAGTGTCTCCGTCTCCAGACAGTACCACCTTCACACGATGGTCTAACGTTTCAAAGTTGCCACCTTCAACATCGTATACCAATGATTTAATTTCACGAACGTGTTGTGTGATTTCTTCTGGTGTGATTGGTGTCACTTCTGGCATGTCATCCATTGGGCACCCTGTCTCGGCACTAACCGTACGCACGATTTCCATCGCAATTGGGTCACTGGCGTACTGTGCGATGTCGCGAACGTCAGTACCGTCAAGACGGAAACGTCCATTATACCAAAGTTCCACATCATTTATTGGACACCCTCCGCTCGGATGGCTGAAGCATCGGCTCGCGCTACCTGGGTCCTCATAGTCACGAAATGCACTGTTTTGCACAAGGACTTCCTCGTATTCATCAATGTCAAAGTCGTCATCGTAGCTTACGTCCATACGCATCATAACCACACACTCAATCGGATATTGGTGTGCTTGGATAACTTGTTCAATCCGCTTGATGTCTGCCCACGTGAATTGTGATTCTGAATCCGCAGACAAGTACACGTGGAATACGCCTGCAATATCAAGTGGTGACACGTGGACTTCTGTGATGTCCCACTCTTTGTTTTCACTGATGCGACGAATATCGTCATAGAGTAATTGACTTGTACGAACGATTGATTTTGCATGTTCTACTGGTGTTTTCATTTGCATGCTCCTTTTCTGAATTAGGACGCTCCTTCTGCTAACCATTGCAATAGCAATAGCTGAGTTCGTCCAGCGATGTTTTCTGATTGTAAGATGATTTGCGCTTCGGCACGCGTTATCCAACGTGTTTCGATACGTTCTGTGTCACCGAGCTCTTGTTCTTGTTGCTCAGATGTATCGACGTCTACAAACACGACAGACGCACGTTCATTCGTCATACCCACGCTCGAATACGATGGTGGTAACACTTTTGTCACTGTGGCGTTTGTGTATCCGGTTTCCTCGGCTAATTCACGTAACGCAGTATCTTCAATCGATTCGTCTGGGTCAATGAGACCTGCTGGTGTTTCGATGATTTCCTTGTTGACTGCATATCGAAATTCTCGTGTGATGAGGAATTTGTCATTGGCTTTATCAATGGCACAAATCACAACCGCATTGATAGGTTGGTCTTCGACGTTTGATGATTTGTTGCGTTTTGCAACCATGTAGACAAACGGGTGTTTGTTTGGTTCTTGGTATACCTCACCGTACAGTGATAAATGGTCTGTCACCGCGAATGGGACGGATATCACATGACGATTTTCATCTTTGATATACTTGTTTCGCAATAACGCCATACGTAGTGGCTCAAATTGCGTTCCTTGGATGATATGCAAGTATGGTTTCATCAATCGTTCATATGCGGTATCTGACCACCATGTCCCATCCGGGAACTGTACATAGTTTCGACCGTGTTGTAATTCGGTCAGTTGTGCCGATTTACCGTAGAATGCGATGTCATCTGGATTCTCAGTGATAGCAGAACAGTCGCCTTGTTCAATGACCTTGCTCATCGTCATGTGGTCATAGTAATGGTATAATGTCACACCCAACTGTTCTAGGTTTCCATCCATGTGGACACGAATCCCTGTTAGTTTGCCGAAAGTGTCCATTTGAAATACTGATGCTGATGTGCTCATGATTGCGTCCTCTCTGATTTGTGATATATGTAAAAAGACACCTAGTGACCTAGGCGTCTACAATGACTTGATATGAATATGTGTTTTTACCGCTAAGTCTTGGGTAATCGTAGATGTACCCATCAACTAACATATTTTCTAATGATTGCAATAATTCGGTACGAAGTTGACTTTTCGGTAGTGTTCCAATACGATGTGCATTTGCAGCGACATTCATCTCTGACATACCTAGGTCGTTTAGTTCTACGTACACTTCAACTTCGTCATTCACTAAGTTTGGTGAGAGTAACAATTGTACTCGTTTCCCCCAGACGCCGTTTTCATTTTTGAATTTACGTCCACTTTCGTCGGTTTCCCAACCCACGAACCCTTGGAATGATGGGTGTGGTTCGAATCGTTGGATTCCAACTAATTTTGTTTGTTTGTATTGTGCATTTTGATACACTGACATAATTGTCACCTCTCGAAATCTATTTCTATCTTGTCATCTGATGAATTCTCATCTTAGTAGCGCTCGTCAATCGAACGAATGATATCTTTTGTGAGTGCGTATTGTTCTTCGAAAATCCAATCGATATACAATTCGCCAAACATGTTGATAACAAAGTCGTTAATCTCAAGCGTGTTGTTTTCTTCGTCCAAAATGGACGTTGTAAAAATTCCCTTGTGGTAGTTGATTTGCTGACCAATCTCTGAATAGAACACATCAGTATTACACACGTTACATTGGGTGTGGTAACCAAAGGTCAGTGCCTCATTGAGTTTGTGGAAAAATGCATCTTGGTCATGCAAGTTATCCGCGTTCACCTTCACATAATTCGCTCTAAAGTTAATGACGATATGTGGATATGGTTCCCAACGTTTGATGAATGTTGCTGGGTCAATCGCACGCGTCACTAAACAATTGATACGAACAGGTACTTTGATTTGGGCGATTTCATCATCTGCGAATACATTACGTAATAGTTTTAGGTCTAATTCATGTGTGTTGCGGTGTCTCGACACGGAAATACCATTGATGTGGTTTTCAGGGTCGTTCAGAAATGCAACCACATTGTCAGCACCCGCCACCTTTGGTAACGATGTGTTCAGGTAGATGACTAAATCATTAGGGAACAGTGTTTCTGATTTGATACATTCGATGATTTGCTTACATTTAGTCAAGTCAGCTAGTGGTTCTCCACCTGTCAACGTAAAGGTGGTCACGCCCATGCGTGACAATACACGGACATTTTTAGCGATGTTTTCCATAGTCACTCCATACGGTTGTAAATCCGCATAAAAATGTTTCGTTGTACAAAAGTTACAACGGTTTTCACAGTCGTACGGTACGAATACCGTTGCTGAAATATTTTCTCGTCCAATAATGACGTCCATGGGCGTCCTCCTTTCTGTTGTTTATGAACCGCAAGTGCCACTAGAGCCGCAGTAACTGCGTGAGCGACGTGAACTTGAACCACAAGTACTACTAGAATCGTAGTCGCGTGATTCGTAATCATCACCCAAACTCCAACCGTCGAACTTACTAGACCCACCAGATGAACGACGCGCACGGCGACCTGAACGACCCATGCGTTCACCGCATGTTTCTGCGCCTGAACTTCGTTCGTAGTTGTGGTCTCTTACGCGTTCAGACAATGTGCGGTTGCGACTACGTTCACGTATGTAATCTTGCTCCAATTCGTAGATGCGTTTCTGGTCACGCATGTGCATTGCGTCTATTGCACGTTCGTATGCTGCCGGCAATATCAACTCTCCCTGTTCGTACAAGTCGTCAAGGATTTGTTGTAGTGTTTGACGCATCTCTTCGAAGCGTAAATCTCTATCTCTTTCCATTCGAGTGTCTCCTCTCTGTACAATTTTAGTTGGACAATGTACTACTTTATTATAACATACATTCCATATAATTGTAAGAAACGTTCAATGTCAAAGACGACAATCGTTATCACTGTACTGGACGTCGTTTTGACGCCTCTTCGATGATTTTGATGAGTGCTTTATATTTTGATTTGTCTTTCTTATTCAGTTCGTATCGTTGTGTCCCTTCGACTAACGTTTTGTAATCGATATCAGTCATATCCATCAATGTGTTGTGAACAATGCGTTCTGACTCACGGGTATCGACCATATTTCCGCGAAGCGGTGAAATAACTACGGATACATATAAGAGTACAATTCCGATAGTAAGTTGGGTGATACGCTTGGCGTTTCCGACAGTGAGACCTGCACGAACTAGTGTGTCGATTGGGCTTGCCTTCCAGACTAATATCATCCCAGCGACTGTTACCCCGAG